>ENA-ORCS01000209-ORCS01000209.1-marine-metagenome-genome-assembly--contig:-NODE-209-length-56766-cov-4.016141_pt1 | contig 56766 bp, 56 predicted proteins | sample MGYA00237781_ERZ508513 | MGnify/ENA primary metagenome ERZ508513 (study PRJEB26184, sample SAMN06268793) | marine metagenome | isolation source: Eden Landing Ponds, San Francisco, CA, USA | place...
GACACGAACGTCGAGCTCGCGGACGCGCTGATCGACCTCGCGTACCTGGCCGACGAGCACCGGTACCGCGAGGCGGCGGGGGAGGCGCTCTCGGCGTTCGCCGGCGCCGCCGACCGGATGGGCGTCGAGGTGGCCGCCTACGCCGCCGCGTGTGCCCGACACCACTACGACCCGCTGGTCGTCGAGACCCCGCCCGCGGGGAGCGAACTCCACCGGGCCGCCCTCCGGGTCGCCGACCACGAGGCGGTCGTCCGTCCGCAGGCATCCGGTCCCGACGCCGGCACGGCACAGGTGACCGTCGGCGACCGCTCGCGCACCGTGACGGCGCCGGCGGACCTCGCCGAGGCCGTCGCCGCGCTCGCCGCCGAGTAAACGAGCGATCCGTTTTTACCGCTCGCCGCGCACACGGACGTATGGCGACGCTTCGAGATCTCGGCCTTTCGGAGTACGAATCCCGGACCTACCGCGAACTTCTCGATCAGGGTCCGACAACGGCAAAGGAGTTGTCGTCGTCGAGTGACGTGCCGATGGGGCGGATCTACGACGTGTTGAACGATCTGGAGGGTAACGGCCTCGTCCGCAGTCAGGCGGCCAGTCGGCCAAAGAAGTACGTCGCCGTCGAACCCGACGCCGCGCTGGACCGCCTCGTCGACGCCCGGAAGCGGGAACTCGACCAGCAGGCCGAGCGATACGAGGCGGTGGCCGACGACCTGATCGACGACCTCGACGCGGCCGACTCCGTGCAGGGGCAGTTCTGGACTGCGGCGGTCGGTCCCGAGGAGACGGTCGAACTCTTCCTCGAACGCCTCTCGGCGGCCGACGAGCGCATCCACTACGTCGTCGGTCTCCCCTCGCCACAGATCGACCTCGGAACGGTCGGGCGGCGGGTGTTAGAGGCGTTCGAGACGGCTCTCGACCGCGGTGTCGCCGTACAGGTGCTCATCCACCCCGAACTGATCGACACCGTCCCCACGGAACTCAACGAGCGCTTCGAGGCACGCCTCGGGGGCTACGACCACTACGAGATCCGGGAGTCGCCGACCATCGACGGGACGTTCACGCTGATCGACAGCGAGGAGGTGTGTATCGAGGTGCCGAACCCGCTCGATTCGAGCGAGGTGTTCGCGATGATCGACTTCAAGGACGCCGCCTTCGCCGACGACGTGCGAACCGTCTTCGAGGAGCAGTGGGCGGAGTCGACTCCGACGGGCCGGCTGTGATCGGCGCTAGTCGCTACCGTGAGTGCCGTCGCCGACCTCTGTCCGGAGTGCCTCTAAGGTGAGTTCCCGCTCCGCGTGTGCGTTGTGCTGGTGGATCGACTCGTCGTTCGACTGTTTCATGTGGATCACCGCGTCGCCGTCGAGGTGATCGAACTCTTCGACGACGGACTCGGCCAGCGAGCGCACGCAGTCCTCGACGAACTTGGCGTTCGCGTGGGCGTGATAGGTCATGTGGTCCTCGTCCGGCCGTTTCGCGAGGTTGTAGATCCGCGCGCTCATGGAGTCCCGTGCGACGTCGATCACGTCCCGCAGATCGAGGTCTGGCGATCCGTCGCTCGTGATCGTAAGCGTCGCGTGGCCGCGCTGTGAGTGTCCCGGCTGTGGGACTTGGTCGAGGAACGCCTCGACGGTCCCGTCGTCGACGCCGAGGTCTTGGAGGGTGTCCCGGGCCCGCGACTCCGACATGCCCTGCGAACAGGGACACACCGTCATCCCGGTGACCCGGGCGCCGATCTCCTCGCGAGTCCCTTCGTCGGTCGCGACCGCGCCCGCGATGATCGTCGCGGTGTTCTGTGTCGCGAGGTCGGAAGCCGGCGTCGTCTCGCGGGTGACGTAGTCGGCCTCCATGCGGACCTCGGCCGTCGACGTGTAGTCGTGTTTTTCGAGGAGGCGCTCGGCGACGTCGCCACACACCTCTTCGACACGGTAGGAGGGCTCCGAGACGGCCGCCTCGAGGATCTCGTCGATCACCTGCATGTTCCGACTCATGTCGATCCCCTTGCGGCCGCTGGGGAGGTCAACGAATACCTCGAACTCCGCCATCAGGACGATAGGACGCTTGCCGTTTCGGTCGATCTTGACGAGTTTCTCGACCCCGGTGACGCCAACCTGACTGAGCCCGACGGTCACATCGGGCTTGCTTGCCTGTACGTCAGGCAACTGGTGACTCATCGACTATCGGCAAGGCCCCGCCGCGATTATGGCTTTCGGTCCACACGATATCGCGTGACACTCGTCGACCACACCGCCGGTCGGCACCTACGGCCAGTCGTCTCGCTTCTCCCCTTCGAAGGGATCTTCCTCTTCGGCCTCACCGAGGTCCCACCCGGCGAACTCCGCGGCGTCCTCGACCGGGAGGTACTCCCAGTCGTGGTCCTCGGCGGCGGCGCGGTCCTCGTCGGCCGTTCCGACGAAGACGTGGCGGTCGGTGTCGAACTGATCGGCGACGTTGTCGAGGCTCTCACGGACCCCCCGCGGCCCCGAGAAGAAGTCCTGTCGGATGCGTCGCTTGCGCGTGAAGTTGGTGACGACGTACGTCGGCTCGTCGCTGAGGACGCCCACGTATTCGGTCCACTGTCGAGCGTCGTCGAAGACCGCGTTCGGGTCGGCGAGTGCTTCGAGTGCCCCGAGTTCGAACGCGAGCGTCATCGTCCCGCCGCTGTCCATGGATGTGTTATCGCATCGCCGGGCAAAACGGCTTCGATCCCGCTACTGTACGTGGTAGTAGTCGGTAAACACCACGACGTCTCCCTCGTTCAACCCCGAGGGGTTGGTCGGATTCCGCGGAGAAACCCCCTCCTCGACGTGGACGAGATACTCCTGTGCCGAGTCGTCGAGTTCGTCGAAGTGACGCACACGCGCGCTTTCCGGCACGGTGTCGGTTCGGTTCACGTCGTAGTCGGCGTCGACGGTGCGTGACATACGATAACAATACTCATTAAGAATGATAAAGGTTTCGCTGGGGTCGCCGCCCTAGCGGTTTTCCTTGTAGACGTTCACGAGCTCCTGCATCGACGCCTTGGCGTCGCCGAAGAGCATGCTCGTGTCGTCCTCGGCAAACAGCGGATTGGGAATTCCGGAGAACCCTGGGCTGAGGCTGCGCTTGTTGACGACCACCGAGCGGGCCTCCCCCACTTCGAGGACGGGCATGCCCGCGATGGGGCTGGAGTCGTCGGTGTTCGCCATCGGGTTGACGACGTCGTTGGCCCCCGTGACGATCACGACGTCCGTCTGCGAGAACGTGGGATTCACCTCTTCGAGCTCCCGCATCTTCTCGTAGGGGACGTCGGCTTCCGCCAGTAGCGCGTTCATGTGGCCCGGCATCCGTCCCGCGACCGGGTGGATCCCGAACTCGACGTCGACGCCGTCCGCTTCGAGCAGTTCGGCCAGTTCGGCGACGGCGTGTTGGGCCTGTGCGACGGCCATCCCGTACCCCGGGACGATGACGACGCGGTCGGCCACGTCGAGCAACATCTCGACTTCCTCGGGAGAGGTTTCGCTGATGTTGCCCTCGTAGATATCCGGCCTGTCCGCCATCTCGTCGTCGCCACCGAGGCCGCCGAACAGCACGTTGGTCAGCGAGCGGTTCATCGACTCACACATGATGACCGTCAGGATCAGCCCTGACGCGCCGACCAGCGTCCCCGCGACGATGAGGACGGTGTTGTTCAACACGAACCCCGTGGTAGCAGCGGCCAGCCCGGAGTAGGAGTTCAACAGCGCGATCACCACGGGCATGTCCGCCCCGCCGATGGGAACCACTAGGAAGATGCCGAGGATCGACGCGGCGACGATCAAGAACCAGTAGGACGGCACTAGGTCGCCGCCGGCAAACCCCGGCTGGACGACGAGCGCGACGCCGCCGGCGAGGGCCGCGACCAGACAGACCGCCTTGATCACGTGGCCGACGTTGCTGCTCACGGGTGAGTCGCCGACCAAGCCGTGAAGCTTGCCGGCGGCGACGAGACTCCCCCAGAACGTCACCGAACCGATGATGCCGGCGATGGCCGCCGTCGCGGTCACGCCGACCGGCAGGCCGCTCCCGGTGGCGGTGAGGTCGACCAGCTCCGCTCCGGCGACGAGCGCGGACGCACCGCCCCCGAAGCCGTTGAACAGGCCCACCAGCTGTGGCATCTCCGTCGTCTCGACGGTCACTGCCAGCCACGCGCCGATCCCACCCCCGACGAGCAGGGCCGCCGCCAGCACCAGCGGCGAGAGAATCTCGAACCACAGCACCGTGACCGCGACGGCGATGAACATCCCGAGCGCGGAGATGCCGTTGCCACGGGTCGCCGTCCGCGGGTGGGTCATGTCGCGCAGCCCTTGGATGAAGAGAACGCTGGCGATCAGGTACGCGAACTGGAGCACCGAGTCTGGGAGCCCGCCGAGCACGCCCGCCATCTCACTTCCCCCGCTGGCTGAACTGATCGAGCATGAAGTGACTCACGAGGTAGCCTCCGACGACGTTGACCGTCGCCATGACGACGGCGACGAAGCCGAGCGCCGTCGCGAGGGCCGTCGATCCGGAGCCGGCGACGACGACCGAGCCGAGCAGCGTAATCCCCGAGATGGCGTTCGCCCCCGACATCAGCGGCGTGTGGAGGTTCGTCGGAATCTTGGTGATGATCTCGTAGCCGACGAAGGCCGCCAGCACGAACAGCGTCAGATTCTGGACGAACGTCATGGCTCACCCCTCATCCGTCCCCTCCTCCTCGTCGGCCGATTCGTCGCTCTCCTCGTGGGGCCGTCGTATCGTGCCATCGTGTGTCAGTAGCGTCGAGTCGATGATCTCGTCCTCGGTGTCGATGACCAGCTCGCCGTCCGCGAGCAGGTGATCCAAGAAGTTGTACAGGTTGTTGGCGAATAGCTGACTCGCCGTCCCCGGCACCGTCGCCGGAAGGTTCGTCGGCCCGAACACCGTCACGCCCTCGTAGGTAACCGTCTCGTCGGCGACCGTCGGATCGCAGTTGCCGCCGTCGGCCGCCGCGAGGTCGACGATCACCGAGCCGTCGTCCATGTCCGCGATCATCTCCTCGCTCACGAGTTCGGGTGCGGGCGCGCCGGGAATGGCCGCCGTCGTGATGACGACGTCCGATTCCGGGACGACCCGCCCCAGTTGCTTGCGCTGTTGTTCGTAGAACTCCTCGCCCATCTCGACGGCGTAGCCCTCGTCGTCGCCCGAGCCTTCGGTCTCTAGGTCGAGTTCGACGAAGTCCGCCCCCAAGCTCTCGACTTCCTGTTTCACCTCCAGTCGGATGTCGTACCCGCGGACGGAGGCGCCGAGACGCTCGGCGGTCGAGATGGCCTTCAGCCCCGCGACGCCCGCACCGATGACGAGCACCTCCGCCGGCTGGACGGTGCCGGCGGCGGTCATCTCCAGCGGGAACAGTTTGGGAAGCTCTTCGGCCGCCACTAGGGTCGCCTTGTACCCCCCGATGCTCGCCATCGACGACAGGACGTCCATGCTCTGCGCGCGGCTGATACGCGGCATGAACTCTAAGGCGAACGCGCTCAGCCGTCGGTCGCCGAGTTCCTCCCACGTCGCCTCGTCGAGGTCGAACGGGCCGAGTGTCCCGACCACCACTTGACCCTCTCGGTACGGGTCCATCGGGCGGTCGGCGTTTGCCGCCAGCCCTCTGACCTGACAGATCGCGTCGGCGCGGTCGAACACTGCCTCCCGCTCGTCGACGACCGTACAGCCCACCTCGCGGTACGCCGTGTCCGACCACATCGATCCGGTCCCCGCACCACTTTCGACACAGACTTCGACATCCTCGTCGACCAGTTCCGCTGCCACTGCGGGGGTGAGCGCGACCCGCGTCTCGTCGTCGGCCGTCTCCGATGGAACCCCGACGATCATGACGCGACGCTCCGGTCCACCCACCCGTCCCGCTGCCGATCCGTCCAACACGCGCTTACACAGTGCATGGGTTTTGTTGCCACACTACGTACGAGTTTCGGACGACTCACATAAATTCCCCGGACGGTTCGGGTGGATTGCAAGTTCGGGACGTCGGGATGGGAGCGGTGTGCAGAGACGGACGGCGCTGGAAACGAACTGCGACGGGAAAACGAGGCGGGGATGGAGAGCCGTTACTGTTCTTGTGCCGGCGCGAGTTTCTCTACGTCCACGGACTTCTCGAGGAGCACGTCCTTCTGGTCTGCGACGACACGCTCTTCTTTCATCAGCCGTTTGTAGGCGCTCTGTGGCGAGAGGTCGCCGATCAGGACGCCGCCGACGATCTTGCCGTCCTTGAACGCTAGGCGGCGCCACTCCGTCTCGGAGTACTTGCGCTCGGCCTCGTCGTCGCCGATGGTCGGGTGGCCGAAGGAGAGGAAGGGGAAATCGAAGTGCGTGATCGAGTACGACGAGACGAAGCGGAACGGTTCGGAGCCGGGGTCGAGCATGTTCGTCGCGGCGATTGTTCCTTGTGCCTTGGCGCTGTCCCACGATCCGTTCTGGGCGCGCTCCCCGAGGATCGTGTCGTGATAGCGCGTGATGTCGCCCGCGGCGTAGATGTCGTCGACGTTCGTCTGCATATACTCGTCGACGAGGATCCCGTCGTCGTAGTCGACGCCGGTCCCCTGTAGAATCTCGGTGTTGAAGTCGAGGCCGATGGCGATGGCGACGAACTCGCCATCGTAGCGGTCACCGTTGGGGTCGACCGCGGCCGTGACGTGGCCCTCGTCGTCGGTCTCGAAGTGATCGACACCGCTCTGGAAGACGGGGTCGACCCCGCGGTCGCGCATCGCCTCGTGGAGGATCTCCGCGCCCTCCGTCGAGAGGGCGTAGCGCCACCAGCAGTCGCCGCGCATGAGGTAGTGTGCGTCGACGTCCCGCTCCCCGCAGATGGCCGCGAGGTCGATGCCTAGGAGTCCCGCGCCGACGACGATGCCGGTCTCGGCCTCCTCGGCGTGTTCACCGATCGCCCGCGCGTCTTCGAACGTCCAGAAGTGGTGGACGCCGTCGGCGTCGCTGTTCTCGACCGGCAGTTGGGCCGGCGTCCCGCCCGTGGCCACTAGGAGTTTGTCGTACTCGATGATCTCCGCTTCGTGTGTCTGCAGTCGGTGGCCCTCCGGATCGACGTTCGTGACCAGCGTGTTGAGACGGAGGTCGATGTCGCGCTCCTCGTACCACGAAGGCTCGTGGATCGAGACGGGCATCTCCGGCAACTTCCCCTTCGCAAACTCCTTGATGAGGATGCGATTGTAGAGGGCTTCACCCTCGTCGGTGATGACGGTGATCTCGGCGTCCGGCGCCTCCTCGCGCAGCGTCTCCGCCGCGGAACTCCCCGCGATCCCGTCGCCGATGATCACATACGACTGGGTCATACCCCGAAGTTTGGGGGGGCGGGTTAATGTGGATTGCTATCCGCGAAATTCGCCTCGATCTCGGACGGCGGTCACCGTTGGCTTGAAGGGCGAACGACCCCAACCGATGACGATGAAGATCAGCCAGAACGTCCGGCATTTCGCCTCCCGGAAGGCGCTTACCCTCCCGGTCGTCGGCTCGCTCGTCAACGACAAACTAGTATCCTTGCACACCCGGGTCTTTCTGGAGAAAGCCGACGCGGGTGCCCGCGAGGCGCGACGTGACCACCTCGACGACTTCTTCGACGCGACCATGGACACCTACCTAGCGGGGCTGCAAGAGGGATTCACGGAGGCCGAGGCCCGCGAGGTCACCCACATCCAAGCGAACTTCGACTTCTACAACCACGGCTGGGTGGAGATGATGGAGTTCCCTGCCGACGAACTCGAGGAACATTACGAACGCTACGTCGACTTCTTCGAGCGACACGGCATCACCATCGACGACCCGCTCGGCGACTTCCGCCCGGCCGACGGCGTGGCCGACGCCCCCTCGACGCCCGAAAAACTCGACGATCCGGAACACCCCCACGCCGAAGGCGGCTTCGCCGACGACGTGTACGTCGACACCGGCGAGGACGTCGTCGCCGGCGGCATCGACGAACCCGACGACGTCGACCCGACCGAGGCTCCCGGCGTCTCGCCGGACGACGTACGGGAGTCCGAAGGCGCCTAATCGCGCCCGGCGAGCAGTTCCGCACACTCGAAGCCCGCGACCACGCCGCCGTTCAGACTCCGCTCGGGATACTGCGCTCGACTCGCCATCCCTGCGTAGTACACGCCGTCGGCCACCGCCTCGCCTAGGTCGTACGGCACCACTAGGTCGAGATAGCCTCGCTCGTACACCGGCGCCGCCCGTGGGTTCCGCGCCACCCGGAACGTCTCGACCGCCGACCGGTCGAACCCTTGGAACATCTCCCCGACGTGGTCCAGCCACGTTTCCTCCAGTTCCGCGTCGTCCATCTGCCAGACGGCCTCGCCCTCGTGTTGGACGTAACTGGCGATATAGAGGAGGTGATCGCCGCCGTATCGCGACGGCGGGACGAAGTTCGTGTGTTCGATCAGCGCCCCGAAAGGGGCGTCGTGGGCGACGTTGAGCCAGTACGTCTCCGTCAGCGGTTCGTCCATCGTCACCACGGCACAGACCGCACCTTGGAAGTCGACCTCGCAGGCGTAGCCCGTCAGCGATTCGAGGACGTTCGGCATCGTCGCGACGACGACACCGTCGGTCGGCCGGGTCTCACGCCCGGACTCGGTCTCGACGGTGATGGACTCGACGGCGCCCTCGGCCGTCAACAGGGCGACAGCGCGCGCCCCGGTCTCGATGTGGTCCCGGCCCACCGCGTCGACGAGAGCGTCGATTAGGGCGGCGAACCCGCCCTCGAAGTAGCCGAGGATCTCTCCGCGGCGCAGGTCGCGTTCGCCGCGGAACTTGATCCGACCGAGCAGCCACGCGGCGCTTACGTCCTCCTTCCGGTCGCCGAACTTCGCGTCGAGGAGCGGTTCGAAGAAGTGCTCGTAGACCCCGCGGGTGGTGTGTTCCAGCAGGAACTCCTTGATCGGCACGTCCTCGAAGGCTTCGAGGTCGTCGTACGTGTCGAAGCGCGGGCGTCCACCACGCACGTCGATTTCGAGTGTCAGGAGGCCGAGTCGGAACGTATCGTAGAGACTCAGGTGGGGGTAGGCGGCGATCTGCGGGAGCGTATCTAACGGGTGGACCACCCCGTCGACGTAGTAGGCGTTTTTGCCGACCAGCCACTCGACCCGGTCGCCGAGCCCCAACTCCTCGGCCAACTCGACGATGGTCTCCTCGGACTTCGAGAGGTGGTGGTAGAACCGCTCGATATCGTCGCCGGCGGTCGAGTACGTCGCTGCCAGCCCGCCGAGGTCGTCGCTCGCCTCCAGCACCGTCGCCTCCAGCCCGCGTTGCTGAAGGCGGTAGGCGGCGGCCAGTCCGGCGATGCCACCGCCGACGACGTGGATCATACCACGTCTGTGGTGAGCGAGGGTAAGTGAATTGTGGATTCGGCGGCGCCGCGACCACGCCGCTCGCCACGGGATACTATACAGTCCTGCAAGTCAAGCGTGGTGATCGTATAGACGGACGATCAGGCCGTCACCACCGGGGAGATTGCGAGTATGGTCGACGAAACGGCCGATTGCTTCGAGTCGGTCGCCGACCGAGCCGAGACTATCGCCGCCACCAACCGAGAGCAGGCGAACCGCATCGAGCAGATCAGTACCGACGTCGATCAACCGAACGCACTCGACGTGCAGACCGAACGTTGAGGCGGCCCGTCCCGACCGTAGCCGACGGCGGCCCGCAGCTAGGGTCCCGCCGCCGGGACCGACCCGATTCCGCTGTGTGGGTCAGGTCCACGGCACCGACCGCGGCTGGAGTTCGCCGGCGATGGACTTACGCATCGCGGCCGCGGGATCACTCCGGTTCGCCAGCGCCCACATCAGCTTCGCCGTCGCCGTCTCGGGGAGTGTATCGCCCGCCTCGACGACGCCGGCGTCTAGCAGGTCGCGGCCGGTGTCGTACACCCGGTCACACACCCGGCCCTCGAGACACTGGCTCGTCATGGTGACGGTCGTCCCCGCCTCGATGAGTTCCTCGATCCGGTCGATCCAGTCGGTCGCGACGTGACCCAGCCCCGTCCCCTCGATGACGACACCCGCGGCGTCGTCGAGGTGGTCCAGCGCGGCGGGGTTCATCCCGGGCGTGAACTTGACGAGTTCGACGCTCGTCTCTAGCTCGGGGGCGATGGCGAGGTCGGTCGCCCCTCGCTCGGGGCCATCACGGTGGAAGGTGACGGTCTCGTCGTCGTAGTCGACGCGGCCGATGGGCTTCGCGCCGACCGTCTCGAAGGCGTCGCGTCGCGAGGTGTGGTTCTTACGGACCCTAGTGGCACGGTGGAGAGCACAGGCGTCGTCGCTCGACGACGCGTGCATACAGAGCAGCACCTCGGCGCGGTCGCTCGTAGCCGCCTCCACGGCACAGACAGCGTTCATCACGTTGTCGCTGGAGGGGCGATCCGCGGAGCGCTGGCTCCCGGTGAAGACGACGGGGACCGGCGTCTCCAACATGAACGAGAGCGCCGACGCGGTGTACTGCATGGTGTCGGTGCCGTGCATGACGACGACGCCGTCGGCGCCGGCTTCGATCTCTTCGTGGACGGCGCGGGCGAGATCCTGCCACACCGCGGGCGTCATGTTCTCCGAGAGGATGTTGGCGACGACGCGGCCGCGGTAGTTGGCCCGCCCCGCCAAGTCCGGCACCGCCCGGAGGACGTCCTCGGCGTCGAACTGGGCGGTCACCGCGCCGGTCCGGTAATCGACCGTCGACGCGATGGTGCCGCCGGTCGAGATGAGTGAGACGGTGGGCAGATCGTCGTCGAACTCGACCGTCGACGCGTCCGCGTCCTCGCCCGCGCTCTCGACGTCGTAGACGTCGCGTTCCAGTACCTCGACCGCCGCAGCCTCGCGGTCCACTCCGACGTTGTACCCGCCGGGCAGTTTCACCACGAGGTGGTCGGCGGTCGTCGAGGGCATGAGGACGCCCTCGTTTGCGACGCTCCCGCGTTCGACGCGGACGCGATCCCCTGGGTTCATACGGCGCGGTACCGCCCGGGCGGACTTGAATCCATCCGTTGAGCGCAAGTCACTTGTCGCTTCCACCCCGACTCACGGTATGCGCCGCCCCGAGTTCCGCCGCACCGACGACGCCGATACCGAGGCGTCGACCGGCCGCTTCGCCGGTCTCCGCCGACGATTCGGTGGCATCTTCGCGCTCCGCCCGTTCCTTCTCGCGGTCGTTCTCTCGCTTGTCGGCCTCGTCGCCGGCGGGAGCGTCCCGGTGTTCGGCGCCGTCGGCCGCTTCGTCGGCATCGCACTCGCCGGGTTCGTCCTCGCTTTCGTCGTCGCGTCCCGCCGGTACGTCGAGGCCGGCCTCGCGGGCGCGCTCACGGCCGGGGTCGGGTTCGTCATGTCCGCGTTCAGCACTGCACTCCTGCCTGTTGTCGCCGACTACGGAATTCAGGTCGCGGGGATCGGGACGACTGCGGGGCTGATCGCGGCGCTTCTGGGACACTACTTCGGCCGTGACCTTCGGGCGGGCCTGACCCGAGAGCTATCGTAGGATTTGGAACTGATTGTACGCCCGACCGCATGACCGCGTGCGACCGGGCGCGCGCTGACTTACGAACACCACGATATGCTCAGTCGCCGCCCTACGAGCGCACGACCTGCCACTCGTCACCCTTGCGGGTGAGGACGCCCCGATCGGCGAGCGTGTTGAGCGCTCCGCTGACGGCGTCGGTGGGCGCGTCGACGGCGTCGACGACCGCCTCGGTCGTCCGGGCACCCGTCGCCACCGCCGCCAACACCTCCGCGTGAAAGCGGTTGTCGGCGTCGACACCGAGATGATCGTCGAGTCGCTCTAGGATCTCTGTGATCCGCCCGTACACCCACCGCTGGGCCAAGGAGAGTTCGTTTTCGATGGTCTGTAACCGCTCGAAGGCTGTCGCGAGGTCCTGCACGTCGTCGTCGGCCTCTCCGGGGGCGTCCAACGAGACGTGTCGACAGTGCCCGTCCATGTCGAGGCTCGGGCTGGCAGGGTACGCGCTCTTCGCGCCGAACCCGTGCGGCGAGACGCTCACCTCTAGGCGGAGGTTTCGCGAAATGTGGAAGTACTTCCGTCGCTGGTCGTCGGTGTGGCTCTCGATCAGGCCCGCTTCCTCCAGTTTCCGGAGGTGGTCGATGACGGCCTTCGGACTCACCCCGAGATACTCACTGATCTCGGTGACATAACAGGGCTTTCGCGCCAAGAGCCGCAGGATTCGCCGGCGGTTCTCGTTGCCGAGGAGATCGAGTAGTACCGCCGAGTCCATGACGTGAGGTAAACGTCGATAACTGATAAGGGCTGCGTGTCAGGCGCCGTCGAGGTCGACCCGGCGGACAGTCGCTGATCGCCGGCCGGCGGCCACCCGATGGGGGTGTAGTCCCGCCGTGGGGCGGGTCGGTGCCGGAGACGGTGGGTGTGACCGCGGCGGGCCAGTCGTGGCGTTCTCTCGGCTGATATCTGGGAGATATACATATAACCGGGAGGGGGGTACTCAAGCTCGTATGAACGGTGGGATTTCGTCGGACGGGGGAACGGAGGGGTTCGAAGTCGAACAACGGATGGATGGTGGTATGCTCCAGTTCATTCCGGACGGGAGCACTATCCCCGACGAAGTGTGGACTAGACGACACAAGTACTTCCTCGTCGCCGTTCTGGCCCACGTCCCGGTGCTGCTGGGAATCGGGTTTCTCGAAGGCCCCGAACCGATTACGGGGATGGCGTTCCCGTCGATTCCGCTCCAGAGCCTGCTGCTCGAAGCCGGTCTCATCACTGGACTCGCGCTGGCGGCGGCGGTGCCACGACTGGGTCGTCGGCTGCGGACGGTGTTGGCGGTGACGGGCCTCGCGTTCTGTTCGGGGACGCTGGTCCACGTGACCGGCGGCTACATCGAGGCGCACTTTCACTTCTTCGTCGCGGTCGGTATCGCGGCCATCTACGAGGACTGGCTTCCCTTCGGCATCGGGATCGGATACGTCGTCATCACACACGGGATCTTCGGCATGGTCGACCCGTCGCGGGTCTACAACCACGCGGCAGCCCAGATGAATCCGTGGGTGTGGAGCGCCATCCACGGCGGGTTCGTCGCGCTTCTCGCCGTCGCACTGACCGTCCACCTCAGTTCGATAGAGCAGTCCCGCCGACAGGCACAGCAGGAACTCGAACGGGCGCGCGAACGGGCGACTCGGATCGACAACCTCGAAGAGCGGCAGGCGGAGATCAAGCGTGAACGCGAGGAGGCGGAGCGACTGAAATCCGAGGCCGAACAACAGCGTGCGGAGGTGGCCGCTCTGAACGACCACCTCCGGGAGAAGGCCGAGGCGTACCGCGACGCCATGGATCGGGCGGCCGACGGCGACCTCACCGTTCGCGTCGACCCCGAAAGCGAGAGCGACGCGATGGCGGAGATCGGGCGGGCGCTCAACGACATGACGGGTGAGATCGAGACGACGATCACCGAGATCCAGTCGTTCGCCGCGGACGTCGAGGTCCAGACGGGAGAGGCCGACTCCGCGACACAGCAGGTCGCGGCGGCCAGCCAAGAAGTGAGCGAGTCGATTCAGGAGATTGCGACCGGGACCGACGACCAGCGACGGATGCTCGACGAGGCCTCCGGCGAGGTGTCGGACTTCTCGGCCGCCATCGAGGAGGTCGCGGCGTCGGCACAGGAGGTCGCCCGCCTCTCCGGCGAGACGACGACCATCGCCGCCGACGGGCGGGAACTGGCCGACGAGATGATCGAGGACGCACGGAGCGTCCAGACCTCCATCGACACGACGGTCGAGACTGTCGACGAACTGGAGACTCAGATGGACGCCATCGCCGAGATCACCGACGTCATCTCCGACATCGCGGAGCAGACCAACATGCTCGCGTTGAACGCGAACATCGAGGCCGCGCGCGCCGGCAACGGCAGCGGATCCGCCGAGGGGTTCGACGTCGTCGCCAACGAGGTGAAGCAACTGGCCGAGGAGACACAGGACTCCGCGAGTGACATCCGGGAGCGTATCCAAGCGACACAGACGCGGACGAACAACGTCGTCTCACAGGTCGAACAGGCCAGTGAGTTGATGGAGCGAGAGGTCGACGCCGTGGCCGATGTCGTCGACGCCTTCGAGCGTGTCGTTGCGAACGCGGAGCGAACCGACGACGGGATCCGCGAGATCAGCGAGACGACCGACAGCCAAGCGGCGAGCATCGAAGCGGTCGTGTCGGTGATCGACGAGGTGGCGGAGATCAGCGACGGCTCCGCCACGGAAGCCGAGAGCGTCTCCGCCGCCGTCGAGGAACAGACCGCGTCCATGGACGAGGTCAGCGAGAACGTCTCGTCGGTCGCCGGCCGCGCGGGCGAACTCGGCGAACTGCTCTCCACCTTCACCGTCGACGGCGGCGACCGAAACGCGGGCGCCGGGGCCACTTCAGCGACGCCCGGCGGCCGATAGTCACAGCGATCCGGCCCGCACCCGACGGGGCGCCGACACTTTTGTATCCCTCCTGCGTACGCCGAGGTATGCCCGCACACGTCCTCGTCCCCTTCGACGGGACAGCCCAGTCCGAGGCGGCGCTTCGATTCGTGTCGGACGAGTGGCCCGACGCGGATCGCACCCTGCTCCACGTCATCGACCCGGTGACTGTCGGGTTCCAAGGACGCTTCCCCGGGGGATCCGAGACGTGGTACGAACAGGCACGCGAACGTGCACAGGAGCAGTTCGACGCGGCCCGCGAACACACCGACGAGCCGTTCGATACCCGCATCGAGGTCGGAATTCCCGCTCGCGTCGTCGTCGAGGTGGCGGGTGCGGACGCCTTCGACCACATCGCCCTCGGGAGTCACGGCCGGGACGGCGTCTCGCGAGTCCTCCTCGGTAGCGTCGCCGAGGCGGTCGTCCGCCGCGCGCCCGTGCCCGTGACCGTGGTCCGATAGTTCGGTCCACGAGATCACGACACATCCGGCGAGTACGGCCGCCTTCCGCCGGTTCATGTCTCTCCGACCCATTAACACAGTGATGGACTTCGACGACGTCATCCGCACCCGACGATCCGTTCACCAGTACGCCGACGCCGACATCGACGACGACACGCTCGGAGACATCTTCGAGGACGTACGGTTCGCGCCGTCCTCGTTCAACCTCCAGCCGTGGGAGTTCCTCGTCGTCCAGGGCGAGGACCTCGAACGCCTGCAGTCGGTGGCCTACGGTCAGGAACACGTCACCGACGCCGCGGCCGCGGTGGTCGTCCTCGGCACCCTCGATCCGAGCGACCACGCCGAACGTGTCACCGCCGACCTGCTGGAGAAGGGGTACCTCCCGAACGAGGACGCCGCGGAGGCCCGTCTCGACACCGTCGACGGCCTCGCCGACGCCGACGCGGAGACGCGCCGGGTCTGGACCGTCCAGAGCTGTTCCCTCGCCGCCATGGCCCTCATGCACGCCGCGTGGGACCGCGGCATCGCGTCCTGCCCGATGGGCGGCTACGACGCTGCGGCCCTCCGCGAAGAGTTCGACGTGCCCGCCGACTACGAACCCGTCGTCCTCGTCACCCTCGGCCACCCCGCAGAGGAGGCCCCCGACATCGAACGCCCGCGGAAGTTCCGTCGGCCCACCGAGGAGTTCGTCCACTTCGATGACTTCGACCCGGTCGCCCACGAGGCGTCCGCGTCCGCCGACGACTAGAAGATGTTCGCCTGCCGGTAGACGCTGAGCCCCTCGTTGGTGATTTCGTAGGGTTTGGTCTCCCGGGAGTGGTTGGCATCCCGGATCTTCTGGATCTCGACTGCCAGTCGCGTCTCTTGGAAGTCGGAGGGACGGACGTACTGCAGGACGAACACCGCGTCCGCGAGGTATTCGATGATCCCGTACCGGGAACTGTACGGGTTTTCGCCGCTGGCCTCGCTGGTCACGAGCGTCGTCACCCCCGCCTCCTTGAGCGAGCGGGTGAACTGGTACACTTCGCTCCGCCGGTCGGAGGGGTGGTCGTACATCATCTCGAGGAGCGATACCGAGTCGAGCACGAGGCGGTCGGCGCCGAACGCCTTCACTAGGTCGGGTAGGTCGCTCCGGATGCTCGCTAGGCTGTTCGCCATCTCGACCGGGTCGAGGTGGACGATCGCGAGTCGCTCCTCCTCGGCGTACTCGGCGAACGACCACCCCTTCTCCTCGGCGGTGTCGTAGATGCGGTCCGTGCTCTCCTCTAAGGTCACGTAGACTCCGCGTTTCCCGTCGGCCAGCGCCCGGTTGAGAAACTGCAGTCCGAAGGTCGTCTTCCCGGTTCCCGCCGACCCGATGACCGAGATCAGGGACCGCTTCGGCACGCCTCCGAGAATCATGTCGTCCAACCCCTCGATACCGAGATGGATCCGCTCGATAGCCGACTCGAACTCGCCCTCGTCGAAGGATTCGGCCGGGCCACTGTCGGGGGCACCCATCTCCCCTAAGCCGCCGAAGCCCGCTTCCGGGTCGGCTTCGTCCGGGCCGCCCTCGAAGCCACCCTCTGGGTCCGGGGCGTTCTGGAAGGCACTCGCGAAGTCCTCCTCGAAGGGCGAGTCGCCGCCCTCGTCGGGCGCGGATGACGGGTCGGCCCCGGCGTCCCCCGCGTCGCTTCCGAACCCATCGAACGCGTCCGGGTCGGGGCCGACCTCGGACTCCGCCGAGTCGTCGGACAGCTCGGCGTCGCTGTCGGCCGCGTCCGGCGTCGCGTCGTCCGTCTCCGAATCGGCCGTCTCCGCCGCCTCGTCGTCCGTCTCGTCGTCCGCATCGTCGGCCGTGCCGACGGCCCGTTCGAACCAGTCGTCGTCCCCGCTCATGGACGCTCACGCCCACTCCGTCGTTCTCGGCGACGGCGGTGACGACCCGTCCGCCGGCCCCGGGTGCCGGTCCCGACGGTCGTCGTCACGTGTTCCCTCATCGGGATGCACTCCGGTCGGAGGTGTCATGAATGTTGTCTCCGGTGGGCTTTTTTTCTCAGGGGGCGAGTCCGTGGTATGTACGTCGGTCTCGTTGCCCAGAAGGACAACGGCCGGGCGGCCTTTCTCGCCGCCGAGTTGCGCCGTCGACTCCGCGAGGCGGACGTGACGGTTGCCGTCGACAGCACCACCGCCGCGGAACTCGACGTCGAGGGGACGCCCATCGAGGCGTTCGACGACTGTGACTTGGTGGTCAGCATCGGTGGCGACGGCACCTTCCTCTTTGCCGCCCGCGGAGCCGACGGCACGCCGATCCTCGGCGTCAACCTCGGCGAGGTCGGGTTCCTCAACGCCGTCGGCCCCGACGAGGCGGTCGACGTCGTCCTCGACGAGGTGGCGGCCTTCCGCGCCGGCGAGTTGACCGTCCGCGAGGCGCCACGACTGGCCGCCAGCGGCGACGACTGGACGACCCTCCCGACGACCAACGAGGTGGTCGTCCAAGGACCGATCCGCGGCCCCGGCGGCGGGATCGACATCGAGGTCGACGTCGACGGCAAGCGCTACTCCGAGGGACACGCCGACGGCCTCCTCGTCGCCACGCCGACCGGCAGCACCGCCTACAATCTCAGCGAGTCCGGCCCGCTGGTTCATCCTGGCGTCGACGCCATCGTCGTCAACGAGATGTGTGCGGCCGACGGGATGCCGCCGTTGGTGGTCGACCCGGACAGCACGGTCGACGTGCGCGTTACCGGCGCCGACCGAGCGGTCGTCGTCGGCGACGGGCGGGTGCTCGTCGAACTCGATCCGCCGACGACGGTCAGCGTCGCGCGGGCGGACTCACCGATGCGGGTCGCCGGACCGACCTCCGATTTCTTCGAGGCGCTGGGAAAACTGGACTGAGCGGCGCGTTCGCTACTCGCCGCCCCACTGCGTCTGCCGCTTGGGGCGATCCGAGATCGCCTGCACGTCGATGGGGTCGTCGTGGTGGCGAAGCCCCTCTAAGACGGCCGTCGCGGAGGCGTGTGTCGAGAAGTAGGTCACGTCCTCCTCGACGGCGACCTCGAGGGCCTCGCGGTTCCGCGAGACGATGACGTCGATCTCGCCCGCGCGGATCGCCCCGCGCAGGTCGTCGAACTCTTCGACGTCGAAGAACTCGCCGAAGCCGTCGAGCAGGGTCTGCCCTGCCTCGGTGTCGGGGCCTGGGAACTCCGCGGCCGAGAGGTCGACCACCGCCGTCCCCGTAGTCGGGATGGCCTTGCCCGTCGCCGACTGTGCCTTCTCGTAGGCCTTGCCGAAGTGCTGGGCCGTGCCCATGACCTCGCCCGTCGATTTCATCTCCGGCCCTAGGCGCGGGTCGCTCCCTTCCAGACGGTCGAAGGGCAGGACGACCTCCTTGACGCTCACCTGTTCGGGGATCTGTTCCTCGACGTCGAGGTCGGCGAGGTCGTCCCCGGCCATCACCTTCGCCGCGAGTTTGGCGATGGGGACGCCCGTCGCCTTCGAGACGAAGGGGACCGTCCGCGAGGACCGCGGATTCGCCTCGAGGACGTACACCGTGCCGTCCTTGACCGCGAGTTGGACGTTCAACAGCCCGACGGTGTCGAGTTCGCGGGCGATTTCGAGGGTCACCTCGCGGACCCGATCCATCACGTCACGGACCGCGTCGGCCTGTGGTGGGATCATACACGCCGAATCGCCCGAATGGACGCCGGCCGACTCGACGTGTTCCATCACGCCGCCGATCAACACGTCCTCGCCGTCCGCGACGGCGTCGACATCGAGTTCCACGGCGTCGTCGAGGAACTCGTCGATGAGGATCGGCTTATCGGGCGACACCCGAACCGCCTCCTCGATGTACTCTTTGAGTTCCTCGTCGTCGTAGACCACGTCCATCGCGCGGCCCCCGAGGACGTAGGACGGCCGGACGAGGACGGGGTAGCCGATGTCGGTGGCGAGTTCGAGCGCCTCTTGCTCGCTGGTGGCGGAGCCACCCTCCGGCTGGGCGATACCGCGTTCGTCCATCAGGCGGTTGAACCGGTCGCGGTCCTCCGCGAGATCCATCGCGTCGACGCTCGTGCCTAGGATCTCACAGTCGAGGCCGCGACGCTCCAGTTCCGCCTCCAGTGGGTGCCCGATATTGACGGAGGTCTGGCCACCGAACTGCACCATCACACCGTCGGCGTCGGCGGCCTCGATGACGTCTGCGACCTCCTCGGCGGTGATGGGTTCGAAGAACAGGCCGTCGGAGGTGTCGTAGTCCGTCGACACCGTCTCGGGGTTGTTGTTGACGACGTGAGCGTCGACCCCCTCCTCGCGGAGCGCTTGGATGGCGTGGACCGAACAGTAGTCGAACTCCACGCCCTGTCCGATGCGGATGGGTCCGCCACCGACGACGACGACACTCTCGACGTCGCGGTCGACGCGGAGTTCGCCGGCCGCGGCGTCGCCCTCGAACGGTCCGGTGACGAACTCCGGCTTCCGTGAGGAGTAGTAGTAGGGTGTCTGGGCCGCGAACTCGCCGGCACAGGTGTCGACCTGCTTGTAGGTGCGCCCGGGGACCGACGTCTCGACGCTCCCGACGTCGGTGCCGGCCGTCGACGCGATCTCGGCGTTGGTGACGCCCTTGACCGCGGCCTCGGTGAAGTCGCCCTCGGCGGCGGCGGCAACCGACTCGGAGACACGTTTGAACCGCTCGACGTACCACTCCTTGATGTCGGTCGTCTCGACCACCGAGTCGACGGTGTACCCCCGGTCGAACGCCTCGAAGATGGCGTAGGGGCGATCCGGACTCGGGCGCTCCAGATACTCCCGTTCGAGGGTCTCGTCGTCCACGTCGATCCAGTCGACCGCCGGCTCGTACTCCGAGGAGCGAAGCGCCTTCAACAGCGACTCCTCGAAGGTGCGACCGATGGACATCGCCTCGCCCGTCGACTTCATCGCCGGGCCGAGCGTGAAGTCCACGTCGTCGAACTTGTCGATGGGCCACCGCGGGACCTTCGTCACCACGTAGTCGATGGCGGGTTCGAACGCCGCCGTCGTCTCGCCGGTGATCTCGTTTTCGATCTCGTGGAGGCGCTTGCCGAGCGCGACCTTCGCGGTCACGCGAGCGATGGGATAGCCCGTCGCCTTCGAGGCGAGCGCCGACGAGCGCGAGACGCGCGGGTTGACCTCGACCACGCGGTACTCGCCGCCGGGCGTGCCGTCGTCGCGCCAGGCGAACTGGATGTTACAGCCGCCCTGGATCCCGAGTTCGCGGATCACCTTGAGTGCGGTGTCGCGCATCTCCTGGTGACCTTCGTCGGGGATGACCTGCGAGGGCGTCACGACAGTGGACTCGCCCGTGTGGATCCCCATCGGGTCGAGGTTCTCCATGTTGCAGATGATGATACAGGAGTCGTCGGCGTCCCGCATGACCTCGTACTCCAGTTCGATCCAGCCGTCGATTGACTCGGTGATCATCACCCGATCGTCTCTGGAGAGGCGCAGCCCCTTGCGGACGGCCTCTTTCAGCTGGTCCATGTCACCGATGACGCCCGACCCCGCGCCCCCGAGCGTGTAGGTCGTCCGCATGATGACCGGGAGTCCCCCCACGGACTCGACGGCCTCCTCGACCTCGTCCATGGACTCGATGGTGACCGACGAGGGGACCGGCTCGTCGATCGACCGCATGCGCTGGCGGAACTGCTCGCGGTCCTCGGTGGCGTAGATGGTGTCCAGGGGCGTCCCCATGACGTCGACGTCGTACTCTTCGAGGACGCCCTCCTCGGCGAGTTCGGCGGTGACGTTCAGGCCGGTCTGACCACCCAGGCCGGCGATGACGCCGTCGGGCTCTTCCTGGCGGATGATCTCCGAGATCGCCTCCGTCGTGATAGGCTCGATGTAGACGGCGTCGGCCATCTCGGGGTCTGTCATGATCGTCGCCGGGTTCGAGTTCACCAGCACGACGCGGGCGCCCTCCTCCTGGAGCGCGCGACACGCCTGCGCGCCCGAGTAGTCGAACTCGGCGGCCTGTCCGATCTTGATCGGACCGCTCCCGATCAGGAGTATCGTCCGGTCCTCGGTGTCCGTCATTACTCGGGCCGAGTCCGCACATCGTAATAAGCCCGGCGATAAAATACGAACATCGAACCCGGATTTCGAAAATCGTAACGCTCTGTGGCGGCGAGTCGTCCGACCCGTGCTCGCTTCGAGGGAGACGACCGTACGATAAAACGGCGACGGAATGGACCGGTGGGCGAACGGGTACACCGGCGGCTCAGCCCGAAGCTGGTGAAACCCGACCACGGTGGACTGTAAGAGTCGACCATAGCGTTATCCCGTCCACGCGCGTAGGTCTACCGATGGCTGACACCAAAGACGGCCGCGAGAAACAGGCCAGGAACGCGGACCGACGCCAGCGCGAACGGGAGGTCGCGGAGGCGCGCGCACGCGCCGACGAGGCCGAACCCCCAGATGAAGGGGACGCCGAAACCTCCGGGGAGGGTCTCGCCGACGCGGACCAGGCCGACGACCGGGATCTCTCGGAGGCGTCGCTCAGGTGTCACCGCCGGGGGTGTGAGGAACTCGCGGCGTTCGTCGTCCTCGAACGATACCAGGAGGAGACCGGCCACGGTGCGGTCGAGGCCGAGGCGCTGCTCTGCCGGGACCACACCGCCGAGGAGGCCCCGACGAATCTGGACGGCGTCTACGACGGCTACGTCTTCCGCGTCGACCCCATCGTCGAAAACCCCGTGATCGACGCAGCGTAGTGCGTCGACAGATGCCGAGCTAGCGGCTGGACGGGCCCCGTCCTCCTCCCCAGAAGGTGACGGCCTCATACGGTCGGTTGTAGCGATGTACCGTTCCGACCGCACCCTGCGTGCGGTCGGTCCGGTCGTTGCCTGCAACCGGCCGTATCACTGGTTCTCGTCGTCGAACCGGTAGCGGTAGGGCTGGTCTCTGATGACCTCGACTTCGCCTGACTGGGCGTGTCGACCCAGTACCGTCGCGACGCGGTGTGCGCTGTCGAACTCCTCTCCGTGGTCCTCTAGGACGTCCAGGATCTCCCGGGCCGTCATCGGCTCGTCGGCGTCAGCGTCCTCTAGCACGGAGCGGATGCGCTCGAACTCGCGCCGACGTATGCGCATACCTCTACTCTAGGCCCGATCCCTCATTAAACGCCGTCAGACAACCGTCAGACGCCCGATCTCGGAAAACCGCAGGACGACGGCGTGACGATTCGCGTCACCGTGTGTCATACGCACCGGCAGACAGCCGCGTATATGCTTTGTGTTATCGGCCTGTTCTGACACCCGGACCGAGAGCTGGATACCCACCAGTTTGGGGGTGGGGTTTTGTCGCGCCGGGCCCGAGTGTCGGGTATGGACGAGGACCCAGGACAGGCGATGTACCGCCACCGAACCGACGCACTGGTCGACGAGCGGGGTGAGGGGCCGACGCTCGTCTGCCTGCACGGGACGCTCATGGACCGGACGATGTTCGCGCCACAGGCGCGTGCGCTCTCGGACGGCTATCGGGTCGTCGCCTACGACGGACGGGCGCGCACCGACCGATGGCGAGGGCCCTACGACCTCGACGACCTCGTCGAGGACTGCCGGACGGTGCTCGACGCCCTCGAGATCGACACCTGCGTGCTGGCGGGGATGTCGATGGGCGGGTTCGTCGCCGCGCGCTTCGCCATCGAGTCTCCCGACCGACTCGACGGCCTCGTGTTCGTCGACTCGATGGCCGAGGCCTACACCAAAGAAGAGCAGGCCGAGTACGGCGACCTCGCCGAGGGTGTCAGGGGCGCCGACCGGATGCCGATGGAAGTCGCCGACCTCTCGGCGGACCTGATGTTTTCCGAACGTGCTCACGAGGAACAGTCCGACCTCGTCGAGAAGTGGCGCAACCGCTGGCACACCTACCCCGGCGACGCCGTCGCCGCCGAGATCGAGTCCTGGCGGACGGAACCCGGCGTCCTCGACGACCTCGCCGAACTCGACCTGCCGGCGCTGGCGGTCCACGGCGAAGACGACCAGTCCATCCCGCCCGAGCGCGCCCGTCGGACAGTCGAGGCACTGGACGGGCGTTTCGAGACGGTGGCCGGGGCGGGCCACCCATCGAATCTGGAACGACCGGCGGCTGTCAACGAGATACTCCGGGAGTTCCTCGGCGAAGTGTACGGCTGAACCGCCCGAGACAGGCTCGCTCTATATCGCGGTGTCGTGTTCGGAGTCGAGGTCGCGTTCCGCACGGTACTGCTCGACGAACTCGGAGACGTCGAACTGCGCGAGCCACCGGTCGAACTCGCTTTTGGCCTCGTCGTCCTCGGCGTGGCCGACCGCGTGGTCCATCAACTCGACGAGCAACTCGACGACCACCTCGTGGAGTCGGCGGGAGTCGAAGTCCGTGAGCCAGACCAGCGAGTAGCCCACCGACCCGTCCTCGGAGACGTCCTGGCTCACGGTCTGGTCGGGGAACTCCTCGCGGACGATACCCATGACGTGAGCGATGGTGAACTCCTCGAACTCGTCGGCGGTCTCGATGGTCTCGCGGAGGATGTCCGCGAGGAACTCGGGGACGAACCGGCCCAGCGGGTGGACGTCCATGACGACGGCGTGGACCTCGCCACAGTCACACGCGTAGTCGCGCAACCCCATGTCCAGGTCGTGGACGGTGATCGTCTCCCCACAGGGCAACTCGATGTCGTCGTCACCACCTGGGACGCCCGGTTGTGCCATTGTCGTGCGTAGCGGACTCGGTCGCTTAAAAGGCGCGATAGCCGGTAGCCGAGTCGGCGGCGGCGAGCGGGCAGGCGGGCACAGAGACCGGCGGATTCAGAGTGCGTCGAGCAGTGCGTCGACGTCGGCTGTGCTGTTGAACGCGTGGACCGACACCCTGATCGTCCCAGTCCCGGGGATATCCCGGACCACGATATCCTCCTCGGCGAGGCGCTCGACGGTCGCTCCGGGGTCGTCGGCCTCGATGGCCACGAGCCCCGACTCGTACTCGCGTGCGGAGACGAGTCGGTCGTCCGCGACGCCGTCTTTCAGGCGGTCGGTGAGTCGAGCGACGTGGTCGGTGATCGCGTCGAACCCGAGTTCGTCTATCGTGGCGATCCCCTCTCGGAGGCCGGCGTAGGGGACCGGCGAGACGCTCCCGACCTCGAAACGGCGCGCGTCCGGTCGGAGATCCCAGTCGTCGGCACCGGGGTCGTCGATGCCCATGTATCCCACCTGTGCGGGCGCGAGGGCGCGTGCGAACTCGTCGGCGACGTACAGAAAGCCGGTGCCGGTGGGGCCGAGCAACCACTTGTGGCCGGCGGCGGCGACGGCGTCCGCGTCCCACTCGGCGAAATCGACCGGGCGCTGGCCCACCGACTGGACCGCGTCGACGAGCACGCGCGCCCCGGCGTCGTGTGCGACCTCGGTGAGTTCCGCGACGGGCAGGCGCGAGCCGTCGGTCCACAGCAGCGAACTGAACAGGACGAGTTTCGCGTCGGCGACGGCGTCGGCCCAGTCCCCGCGGTCGACGTGGCCGCCCTCGGCCGAGACGACCCGTACCTCGATGCCGACCTCGCGTTCGAGACGCTCCCACGGGACGGTTCCCGCCGAGTGCTCCTGGTCGGTGCGGACGACCACGTCGCCGGGTTTCCAGTCCATCGCGGCGGCGACGCGGCTGATCCCGTCAGTCGTGCTCTGGGTGAGCGCGACGGCGTCGGGGTCCACGCCGACGTGGTCGGCAACCGTCTCGCGCGTCTCCGTGAGTGCCTCGGCGAGGGCGCCGTAGGTGCCGGCACCCGCCGGGGCCTCGTACTCGTGGTAGGCCGCTTCCGCCTGGACGGCCTCGACGACCCGGCGCGGACTCGGACTCCCCGCACCGGTGTTGAAGTAGACGACCTCGTCGAGCGCCGGGATATCGGCTCGCAACTGCTCGGGATCCATCGCGTGATCCCACGGACGCAGGGCTGTTAAGCCCCCCGCCCGCGGCAGAGCCAGGCCGGCTGCCGACGGAGTCTGGAACCGGCGTGGGACGCAGTCGCCGCCGCCGTTATGTCCCTGCAGCGAGCAGCGCCGGTATGGAGTTCGACCACGCGGGCATCGCGACCGACGACCTGGAGGGGGTCGCCGACCTGTACGGGGGCCTGTTCGACGCGCCGCTGGCCCACGAGGAGGAGTTCGACGGACTGCGAGTCGCCTTTCTCGACCCGGGCGAGAGCTATCTCGAACTGCTGGAACCGCTCCCGGACGCCGACGGGGCGATCCCCCGGTATCTCGACGACCACGGCCCGGGCATTCACCACCTCGCGCTCCGGACCGACGACCTGACCGCGGCGCTCGAAACTGCCCGCGAGGCGGGTGTCGAACTGGTCGACGAGGAACCCAGACCGGGCGCGTGGGGCCACGACGTCGCCTTCCTGCATCCCGGGTCTACTGGAGGGGTGCTCGTGGAGTTCGTCGAACACTGACGGGCGGTGGCTGTGGCTGTCGGACGCCCCCGGGTCTCGTCGGGTGCTCACCCTGGCAACAGGTCACCGAGCGCCGCGCCGATGGCCATGGGTACCCAGGCGACGCTTATCTGACAGACCGCGAGCCAGGGCTGGGCCCACTCCACGCGACCCCAGGCGGTCATCATGAACAGGGCGGTCCCCACCGAGACGGCGAGGACGCCGACGAGTTTCCGCGGGAATATCCCGAGGATGGGGTTCATCACGCGGACGTCCTGGATGTCGGCGACGTAGAGGATGCCGACGACGAGCGCGACCGTGAGCGCGTTCGTCGCGAGGAAGTACACGGGCTGTGTAGAGACGTAGGTGCCCACTTCCTGGGTGCCGCCCTCGACGAACATCGGGATGCCGAAGAGGAGCGCACCCAGCAGCGACTCGGCGGCGTCACTGCGGTCGAATCCGAAGACGACCCGGCCGAAGACCTGCGACTGGTCGGCCTCCATCGCCGCGCGGATCGTCTCGCGGACCTGCTCGCGCTCGGCCTCGCTGTCGACCAGTTCCTCGAGTTCCTCCAGCTGGTCGAAGAGGTCGGCCATCCCGGCCTCCTCGCCGGGGACGTCTTCACTGGCACCGCCATCGCCGGCGAACGTGTTGTCGCGGGCGAACCTGTCGTCGCTGTCGTCACTCATCGGGGGCCCATGCCGCCGAGGCCGCCCGACTCGCTCGCGTCGGGGTCCCCGGCGGCCTCCGTCCGGGGGTCGGGGACCGGGTTCGGATCGCTCGGCTCGACGGGTTCGCCGCGTTCCCACCGGTAGAACCCCTCGCCGGTCTTGCGCCCCAGTTCGCCCCGCCGGACCTTCTCGCGGAGGACCGGCGGCGGTTCGAAGCGGTCGCCGAGCGTCTCCGAGAGGTGGTCCAGTTCCGCGAGTCGCGCGTCGAGGCCTGCTTCGTCGGCGGCCCGCAGTGGCCCGGTCCGGTGGTCGGCGCCGACCTCGAGCGCGCGGTCGATGGCCGAAACCCCGGCGACACGCTCGTCGAGCATCGTCATGGCCTCGACCGAGAGCGCGAGCGTGAGACGAGACACCGCAAAGCCCGGCGTGTCGCGGACGACGACCGACTCGCGACCGAGGCCGTCGACGAATGCGACGGCGCGCTCTCGCGTGTCCGCCGTCGTCTGCTCGGCCAGCACCACCTCGACCAGCGGTGCGTCTGGCGGGTCGACGACGTGCAGGCCGAGAGCTCGACCGGGACGACGGAGACCGGTGGCGACTGCCGTCACGGAGACGTCCGTCGCGGCAGTCGTGAGGAGCGTCTCGCCGTCGACGACCGCCTCGACGTCGGCGAACAGCGCCTCTCTGTCCTTCCGGTCGGTGGCCTCGACGACGACATCGGCGTCGCCCACCGCCCCCTCGAGACCGGTCGTCGCCTCGATACGGGCGACCGCTGCGTCGCGGTCGCGAACCGACAGCTCGCCCGCGGCCGCCGCGTCGTCTATGTCCGCCTCGACGGCGTCGACTGCGTCCATCACGTCGGTGACGTCCCCGGCGTGGAGCGCGACGTCGTGACCCGCGACCGCACACAGTCGCGCCACTGCCGGACCCACCCCACCGACACCCAGTACGGCAACGTTCATACTCACATGGGCGTCCGGACCCGATTAAGCGTTTCCGCCCACCCGGCCACCGGATGCACGCCCCTTCTGCACTTCTGACAGGTCGGGGTTCGACCGGGGGTCGGACTGTGAACCGGTTAGATAGCCTATCTGTTGCCCGAACACCGGCATATAGCTATCAGAGCGGTGTATCCCGGCGATACACGATTCCTGACCCATCGGTCAGGACGAAATACGGACGAAAGGTTTAAATGTGGGCAAAATTTGTCTATATAAGAACAATGGAACGGCCGAGCCGTCAGCGTGAGCGCGCGGAGTCCGAGGAGAAAGCACGTGAGTCAGAGGACGAGCGGGCCGAACAGACCTGCCCGGAGTGTGATTCGTCCGCCCTGGTGACGAGCGCGGACGGGGGCGAGGTGGTCTGTGAGGACTGCGGACTCATCATCGACGAGGCGAACATCGACCGTGGCCCGGAGTGGCGGGCCTTCAACCACAGCGAACGCCAGGAGAAGTCCCGGGTGGGCGCACCGACCACCCAGACGATGCACGACAAGGGCCTGACCACCCAGATCGACTGGAAGGACAAGGACGCCTACGGGCGCTCGCTCTCCTCTGAGAAGCGCAGCCAGATGCACCGACTGCGAAAGTGGCAGGAACGCATCCGAACCAAAGACGCCGGCGAACGCAACCTCCAGTTCGCGCTCTCCGAGATCGACCGGATGGCCTCCGCGCTCGGCGTTCCACGCTCGGTCCGGGAGGTCGCTTCCGTCATCTATCGCCGCGCGCTCGACGAGGACCTCATCCGCGGCCGCTCCATCGAGGGCGTCGCCACCGCCTGCCTGTACGCCGCCTGCCGCCAGGAAGACATCCCGCGCTCCCTGGAGGAGGTCTCGGAGGTCTCCCGCGTCGAACAGAAGGAGATCGGCCGAACCTATCGCTACGTCGCCCAGGAACTCAGCCTGAAGATGGAGCCGGTCGACCCCAAGCAGTACGTCCCCCGGTTCGTCTCCGAGCTCGGACTCAGCGAGGAGGTCCAGGCCAAGGCCAACGAGATCATCGACGTCACCGCCGAGAAGGGACTCCTCTCGGGCAAGTCGCCCACCGGCTACGCCGCCGCGGCAATCTACGCCGCCTCGCTCCTGTGTAACGAGAAGAAGACCCAGCGCGAAGTCGCCGACGTCGCCCAGGTGACGGAAGTCACCATCCGGAACCGCTACCAGGAACAGATCGAAGCGATGGGCATTCACTGACGGCCCCGGGCCGTCCCGCGTTCTCCGCTGTCGACCAGCACGTAGCGGTGCAGCTTTCCTGAACTGGTGCCCCCGAGGCACCGGCCACTCGTGACCGAGCGTCAGTCGCCGGTCGCCGGCGTGTCGACGGACTCGCGGCCGTCACCGACCACCGCGGTCGGGTCGGCGGTCTCGCCCTCGACGGCGGCCATCTTGACGTACTCGTTGATCCCGATGAGCCCGAACCCGACCTTCGCGACGACGTCGATGTAGGTGACCACGAGCGCCGTCGTCTCGCCGTCCATGACGCCCACGCCAGACGGCGCGAGGACCCAGATCGCGGGGTAGACCAGCCAGAGGACGACCACGAACGCCCGGAGTTTGCGGAACAGGGCCTCGGTCTCGTCGTCCCGTTCGACCGCGAGCGCCTCGACGTCGCGATAGAACGTGTAGACGACGCCCACGAAACAGGCCCCGCCCAGGAGAAAGAAAAGCCAGTTCAGCGGCGCGGCGACGAGCGTCCCGAGGAACCCGAAGACGATAGTCAGCGCCTGGAGGCCCGCGAGACGCGCGACCAGCGACCGGCCGGCCCCGACCACGAGGGCGATGATGGCGACGTGGATCGGCGTCGTCAACAGCCAGTCGACGTACCGCGGGAGGAACACGGTCGTGCCCTGCCCCGTCGTGAGACCGCCGAACCCGAGCGCCATGAGCCCGTAGGCGACCGCCGCGATGGCGGGAACCCCGACCATCCAGGCCAGCAGGCCGCGTTTCTCTCGCGGGACGAGCAGGAACCCGTAGGCGAGCATCGCCGTCCCGACGACCATTCCCAGCGTACCGATCGTGAACCAGAGTGATATCGCTACCATTGTCAGTCGTCCGTGGCCGCAGTCTCGTCCGTGGTCGCGACCGCAGTCGTCGCCGTCGCGCCGACGCCGTCGCGCGTCCTGAACTGTTCGAGTGCCGTCTCGAGTTCGTTGGCCCGCTCTCGCAGGTCACGCGCCGAGTCGGCGACCTGGCCGATCGACTGTGACTGGTCGTCGGCCGCACCCGCGACAGTGTCCGCCTCGGTGGCGGTCTGCTGGCTGATGGCCGAGAGGTCGTCGATCAGGCCCATCACCTCCTGTGCCGAGCGGGCCTGTTCTTCGGTCGCGCCGTCGATCTCCTGGATACCGGTGTCGACCTCCTCGGTGTACTCGACGATCTCCTCCAGCGCGTCGACGGCTTCGTCGACGGTCTCGACGCCCTCGGTGACGCGCTCGCTGGTCGTCTCCATGCGCTCGACTGTCTCGCCGGCCTGGTCCTGGATGCCCTCGATGCGGTCCTCGATGTCCCCGGCGGCCTCTTTGGTCTCCTCGGCGAGGCCCTTGATCTCGTCGGCGACGACCGCGAAACCGGCACCGTCGCCGTCGGCGTGAGCCGCCTCGATCGAGGCGTTGAGCGCCAGCATGTTCGTCTGCTCGACGATGTCGGTGATGACCGAGACGATCTGGCCGATCTCGTCGAGCTCGTCGTCGAGGTCGTTGATCGCCCGGACGGTCTCTGTCGTCTCGTCGTCGATGGCGTTCATCTCCCGGATGGCGCGCTGGGCGGCCTCGCGGCCCTCCTCGCCGGCGTCGGCCGCCTGTTCGGAGGTGGTCGCGACCTGCTGGGCGGAGGCGGCCACCTGCTGGGCGGTCGCCGAGAGGTTCTCCATCTCCTCGGCGGCCTCGTCCAGTCGCTCGGACTGCTCGGTCGTACCCTCGAATATCTCGCCGATCGAGGAGGTCACCTGCTGGCTGGCGCGGTCGACCCGGTCGGCGCTGGTCCCGACCTGGTCGCTGGAGTCGAGCACGTCGTCGGCGAAGGTCTTCATCTCCGCGATGGTCCCCTCGAGGGCGTCGAGCGCGTCGTTGATGCTGTGCCCGACCGTCTCCATCGAGTCGTTCTCGCTCGCGGGGTCGACCCGTCGCGTGAGGTCACCCGCGGCCGCGTCCCCGAGGACGTCGCCGTACTCGTCGGCTTTCGTCTCGAGGTGGCTCGTCATCGCCTCCATCTCGCCGGCCTCGCGCTCGGCGCGTGAACGCGCCTCCTCGGCCTCGCTCCGGGCCTGTTCGGCGTCCTCGCGGGCCTGTTCGGCCTCCGCTATCTTCTCGCGGATCGAGTCACGCATGTCCGCGAACGACCGGTAGAGCGTCCCGATCTCGTCGTCGCGCGTGGTCTGGAGGTCGACGTCTAAGTCGCCGTCGGCCATCGCCCTCGCGCGCTGTGAGACGCGACGGAGCGAGATGATCGTGTTCGACCCGATCGTGACGCCGACGAGTCCGAGGTTGATGACCGCGAGCAAGACGAGTCCGACCAGGTCGGAGTTTATCTGCGAGCCCAGCGCGTAGGCGGTCGCCTTCGGCGAGTGGATCATGACGACCCAGTCTTTGCCGGGCATCCGGGTACTGGCCATCAGGGTGTCGCCGTGTTCCACGAACCGGCTCTCGCCGGGCGCGAGCGCCGAGACGTTCGCGTGCCCGTCGTGGTCGCCGAGTATCCTGCTCTCGTCGGGGTGAGCGACGTACTGTCCGTCGGCGTTGACGACCATCGTCGAGGTGTCGCCCCGGGAGTCGGACAGCGCCTGTGAGCGCGCCGAGATGTCGGTCATGAACACGAGCGCTCGGTCTTCCGCGCCGGGAACCGGCGTGATCGCCGCGACGACGGGATGGTCGACCACACCGACACTGAACGGTTCGGTCACGACCACGTCGTCGGCCGAGTCGAAGTCGGGCGGGTCGGTCGCGAACGGCGCACCCTGTTCGGCGGGACTGGCGCCCTCCAGTTCGTCCATCGAACTGCGGACGAACGTCATCGACCCGGTGTCGAGGTAGTGGACCGCCACGACGTCCTCGGGAACCTGCCCGTCCGCGACGAGTCCCTCGATGTACCGGTCGACGGTGTCGGGGTCACCCGAGCGGACCGCCTGGTGGTCTGCCGCCAGTACCGTCTCGCGTCTGACCGAGTCGAGCCACGTGCTCAGCTGGTCGGCCCGCGTCTCCGAGAGCGTCTGGAGGTCGCCCTCCACGTCCTCCTGGAGCGTGGCCGACGCCTGCGTGCTGATCACGGCGCCGAACCCGACGATCACCACGACGGCGACCGCCAGCGCGACGCCGAGTCGAGCCGCGTACGACGTCCGTACGGACTCGGGTAGCAACGACGGTGCGTCTGCTGTCATTGCCAGAAATCGGGCACTAATCCCTGTAAAGCGTTCCTCCGCAGTTCTCAGCACTGATAAGTGAGCGACGTGGCGGTCGTCGCCGGACCGGGAGCGGTGGAGGAGTCACTCGACGGGTTCGGCCCAGACAGGGCCGGCCCAGGCCATGCCGTCGTCGGCCTGCTCGACGCGCAGGTAGTAGACGTCAGCGTCTTCGCCCCGGTCGTCGTCCCAGTACAGTCCCGTGACCGGTTCGTCGTCGGTCACCTCGCCAGCGAGCGTGTAGGTCGACAGCCCCGCGTCGGGGTCTGTCGTGCCGTGTGCGACGTGCCAGTTCTCGTTGTTCTTGACGACCGTGACGCGGTCGATCGGGGCGGTGCCGGCCACTCTGTACGAGACGTCGCGCGGGCCGTCGGCAGTCACAGTGCTGTCGGCGTCGCCCACGGCGGTCCCGTCGACGGCGAACTGGACGAGGATACGGTGGGGCTGGCTGGTCGCGTACACCCGCCTGGAGCGCAGGCTCTCGAATATCGCCTCCCGGGAGAGTTCCGGGGCGTAGAAGCCGGTGAGGCCGCCCGTGTAACTCCCCTCGTCCCAGATGCGCCAGATGTGACCCCAGCCGATGCCGTCCCGCCAGACGTCCGACAGCGACGGGAGGTGGGGTCGCAGGTGGATGTGCGAGCGACCGGGCCGGGGCGCGTGGAAGTCAGACGACCCCATGACGCCGACGCGATAGCCGAGTTCGTGGGCGTCCTGGACGTAGTGACCCGGCTGGTTCATCTCGCCCTGTCCCATCGTGACCGGCTTCGGATTACCCTCGCTCCCCGGGAGTTCGCTGGAGCCCCACTGGGAGTACACCTCGACGAGCGGCGCGAGTTCGTCGTCGTAGTCGACGGCCGAGAAGTCGAACGGGTACATCGTCTCGGCGGGGTGGTGGGGGATAGTGAGGACGTCAGAGTCGTGAGACTCCTGCCACTCGCGGAGTCGACGCCAGAGTTTCTCGTAGCGGTTGGTCTCGGGCGTGATGGAGTCGAACAGCTCGGCGTCGTCGGGGTCCTCGAAGTAGACGTTGATGTGCCCGCCCATGTTGGGCTGTTTCGTCCACTCGTAGCCGAACAGCGTCACGAACTCGCCGGGGTCGTTGTGGGCCTCGGTCACGTCGCGGATGCGGTCGAAGTACGTCCGGTGCATCCGGCGCTGCTGGAGTCTGGGCGGGATGAAAAACCCCATCGTATCGTGGTCGGTGTAGGCGACGACGTCGAGGTCCATCACGTCTCTGCCGAACTCGAACCCGCGGGTCATCGTCCCGGCCCCGTCGGAGAACTGCGAGTGGAGGTGGATGTCGCCCCAGTAGAGGCGCGTCTCGGGTTCGGCGGCCGTGACCCGGACCGGGTTCGAGACGAACCGCCGGCCCGACCCGTCGGTGAGCGTCAGGTACTGGACGCCCGGCGTCTCGAAGGCGATCCCGTCGAGGGTCTGGACCGGGTCGTCGTCGGGGGCGACGACGAGGCGATCGGGAAAGCGCGCCTCGGGGTCCGTCGAGGCGAGCGTGAACGTTCCCGCGTACTCTCCGAGGAGTCGGAGGTACTCGTCCCACAGCGAGACCGTCGCCGACAGCGATTCCCCGGCCCCGACGCGGGAGGGCACGACACACTCGACGTCGTCGAACACGCGACGGCGGCCGCGTGCGAGTTCGCGGAGCGACGGGGTGTTCTCGGCGAACACCTTCACCGACTCCATCGCTTTGGTCAGCACGACCGGACACCGCCGCTGGCCGATCGACGCGTGTCGTCTCTTTCGGGCGTCGGCAGACGTACGGACATGCTCGCGCAGTCGAGGGGCGAGCGGTTAAGCCTCCCGGCGGTTTCGCCGTCCCCTCGGTTCCTGAACCGATACCGCGTCGACGGCGACGAATCTCAGGACCGAAAACCGGACCCAAAGCATCATGTCGACCGAGCAGAAATCTCGCGGGAGACGACGGAGTCGACGATGGACGAGGACGACACGGGTGGACGGGACGCCGTGCTGGACGCGCTGGTGGCGACGCTGTCCGACCCGGCGGGGAACGCCGGCCGAACCCCGCAACTCCTGGGCGTCCTCGACGGTGGGGACCCCGACCACCGACTCGCCGCGGCGACGGCCCTCTGTCTGGTCGCAGGCGCCGACAGCGACGTGCGCGAGGTGGTCGTCGAGCGCCTGCTCGACCGACTCGATGGCGAGCCACCGGTCGAAGTCCCCCACGCGCTGGCGTATCTCGCGACGCGTTACCCCGACACCGTCGAGGCGGCGCTGTCGGACCTCGGAGACGAGACGGCGCGGCGAGCGCGCGAGCGACTCGTCGGCGAGTCCGACGGCGGCTTCACCCGCAGCGAGTATCACAGCGTCTCGAGCAGCGAGCGGCCGGTGGGCCGGACGCGGGTGGCCGGCAGAACCGACGTCGACGACCCGAGACAGGTCGATACGAACGACGAGGAGGACCCGGACGAACCGGAAACGGACGGGGAGACCGGAGACACGGCGGTCGACGGTGCCGGAGACGGATCGGGGAGTACGACATCGGGCGCCGAGGGGACGGGGGAGACGACCGTCGAGAGCGGCGAGCCGTCGGGTGTCACGAGCGTGGCGCTCAGGGCCGTCTCGCGACGACTCTCGGACGTCGTCGAGACCAGCGATTTCGACGAGTTGACCGTGTTGACCGAGGGGCGACGCGACCGATACGGCGTCACCTACCGGTCGGCGTCCCGACGGGGTGGCGAGGAGTACGCCGTCGCGCTCAGGGTCTACCGGTTGCCTGACGACCACGAGTCGTTCGCCGCCGGGTTTCGCACTGTCATGGCGGCCTGGGAGGAGCTCGGATCCCACCCGGCGATGCTCCCGGTCTACGACTGGAGCGTCCGCCCACGCCCGTGGGCCGCCGTCGAGTACGTCGACGAGTCGCTCGCGACGCTCCCGGCGGTGCCGGTCGAACCACTGTGGACCGTCCTCGAGGTGGCGACGGCGGTCGGCCGGGCACACCAGCAGGGACTCGTCCACGGTGCGATCGACCCGGGGAACGTCGTCTACCGGGACGCCGCGCTGGACGTGGACACCCGCCGCCAGCCGCTCCTGACGAACCCCGGTATCGCGGCGCTCTCGGGGAACAGTCCCGCCGGCGGCGACCGGTCGGTGGACGAGTCCGGCGAGGACACCGGCGAGAGAATCGAAGCCGGCGGTCTGGACCCGCGGTACGCCGCGCCTGAACACTACGACGACAGCTACGGCCGGGTCGACGCCGCCACGGACGTCTACGGGCTGGGTGCGTTGCTCTTCAGGCTCTGTACCGACCGCCATCCCTACACTGGCGACGCGGAGACTGTCAGGGGGAAGGTGCTCTCCGAGCAGCCACCGGACCCCCTGCAGGCCAATCCCGACCTCCCGGAGTCGCTCCGGCGCGTCCTCGGGAAAGCGACCGCGACGCGCAAGATAAAGCGCTACGAGACGGTGACAGCGTTCGAACAGGAACTCGACGCGGCGAGAGACCGTCTCCTGGCCGAGGTAGACGATGCGTGACGACGCCGAGCGGGACGGAGACCGGTACGCCGCCGACAGCGGCGGGAGGTGTCGGTAGCGTGGCCGAGTTCGAGGTCGGACTGCACCTCCTGGCCGACGACCCGAGCCTCACGTTCGTCGCGTTCGTCGCGATGGTCCTGCTGGCGGCGATCAGTGTCCGGTTCGCGTTCTACGCCGCGCGCAACCGCCGTGCGAGCGTCGGGACCGGCGACGGCGTCCTCTGGGAGTCCCTCCTCGCGGTCGGCGCCGTCGCGACCGTCTACGCGCTGGTTGGCGTCCTCGAGATCGTCACCTCGATTCGCGCGACGTTCAAACAGGGGGTGTTGCTCGCCGTCGTCTTGCTGCTGGCGCTCGCGGTCAGGGAGGTGTACTACAACGCCGCCCTCTCGACCGACGCCGAGGGACGGAGCGAGTTCCGCGGCCGACGGGCGCTCGAACTCGCCTTCGTCGCCGTCGTCGCCGTGGTCGTCTTCGGCATCGCGGCTCTCGGCCTCCGCCGCGAGTTGCTCGCCTTGCAGGGGGTCGGTGCGCTCGTCTTCGCCGGCTACGGCTTTCACTTCGGCCGTCGACAGACTGCCGCCGCGATGGTTCAGGGCACGATGCTCGACTCGCTCCTGCGCCACCTCCTGCCGGTGCTGGCGTTCGCCACGCTCGTGCCCGCGGTGGATCTCGCGACCGTCGCCGGCCTCGACCGCGTCGTCGTCATCCACCTCCAGGTCGTGTTCGTCATCATGACCGCCACGGCACTCATGACCGCGACGATCAAACTCCGCCAGAACCTCGCGACGCTGTGAGTGGTGCCGACAGACAGAGAACCGACCACGCGGCCGTACAGCGCCCCGCCGAGCGACCACGCCTGTCAGTACAGTTCCCCACCGAGTGGCACCTCGTCGCCGGGGACGACCAGTACCGGATTTCCGTCGTCGCCGGGGACGCCGACGGTCAGCGCCTCGGAACGGAAGCCGGCGATACGGACCGAGCCCAGGTCGGTGGCACAGAGCACCTGTCGACCCACGAGGTCGGCGGCGTCGTGGTGATAGCCCAGTTGCGCGGCCGACTGGCGCGTCTCCTCGCGCAGGTCCAGCCACAGTTTGACCAGTTCGGGCTTGTTCGCCTCCGGGAACGGTTCGGCGCGCTCCACCTCGGCGACCTGTATCGTGACGTCGAACGGCCCTCGCTCATACCCCCCCCCCGATCCACGTGCGTTCGCTAAAGGGCTTCCGCCCCAGTGGGCTGCTCGCACGTCCCCCGCCTCCTCAGGCACGGTCGGGACAGCACGCCGGATAGTCGGTGATCACGCCGTCGGCGCTCAGGTCCCGGAGTCGTCGCGTCTCCGCGGGGTCGGTCACGGTCCAGGCGTTGACCGACAGTCCGGCGTCGTGGGCCCGCTCGACGAGAGCGGCGTCGCAGACGTCGACTGCCGGATGCAGCGCCGCACAGTCCAGCCTGCGGGCACGACCGACGACGCCGTCGGCGTCGGCGACTGCCAGGGCCCGCGGGAGCGATTCGACCTGTTCCAGCGCCCCGGCGTCGAACGACGAGACGACGACCTCGCAGTCGGGGTCGACCTCGGCGACGAGCGCCTCGAAGTCCACGCCGACTCGCTCTTTCAGTTCGGCGTGCAGGACGACCCCTCCCGGAATCGCGTCGAGGACCGTCTCGACCGTCGGGACACCGACGCCGGACCCCTCGACGGAGAGCGCGGCGAGTTCCGCGGCAGTGTGGTCGGCCACCGCGCCGGACCCGTCGGTGGTCCGGTCGACCGTGTCGTCGTGACAGACGACGAGTTCGCCCGAACCACACCGGCGGACGTCGAACTCGACCGCGTCCGCAGTATCCGCGGCGTCACGGACGGCCGGGAGCGTGTTCTCGGGATTCACGCCTGCGAAACCACGGTGTGCGATGCAGTTCACGGCGAACGGTTCGGCGTCCGCCGGGAAAGCCCTTTGCCGGGCGCGTCCTTCCCTTCGGGTATGCCAGTCGACTTCGACTTCGGCGGGGACGTGGTGCTCGTGACCGGTGCCGGCGGCGCACTCGGGAGCGCGGTGTGTCGGGCCTTCGACGAGGCGGGCGCGACCGTCTGTGGCGCCGACCTGGTCACGCCCGAGAGCGAGGACTTCCTGCTGGACCCCGACGTCATCGAGTTCCACCAGGGCGACTTCACGAAGGAAGGCGACGTCGAAGAGACGGTCGATGCGGTCGTCGACGACCACGGCGGCATCGACTACCTCGTGAACGTGGCGGGGACCTGGCGTGGCGGGACGCCCATCGAGGAGGCCGAGGTCGACACGTTCGACTTCCTCTTCGACGTCAACCTCAAGACGATGTTCCTCGCCTCGAAACACGCCATCCCACACCTCCGTGAGTCCGCAAACGAGAGCGAAGAGGGCGGCGCAGTCGTCAGTATCTCCGCGCGCTCCTCGCTGGAGGGCGGGGAGGGTGACGGGATCTACCGTTCGACGAAAGCGGGCGTGCGCATCCTCACCGAGACGATCGCCGAGGAGAACCTCGGGGAGGTTCGGGCCAACGCGGTGATGCCGAGCGTCATCGACACGCCGATGAACCGGGAGATGATGCCCGACGCCGACTTCGGTGAGTGGGTCGACCCGGCGGACATCGCCGAGGTCATCATGTTCCTCTGTTCGGACGCCGCCTCGGTGACCAGCGGGGCGGCCGTCCCCGTCTACGGCGAGTCCTGAGCGGCGGGGCTTCGGCGACAGGCCCGTCCGCCGACAGGCACTGACCACCGAATTTACGACCCTGAGGGGACAACCCCGGGTATGGTTTCGCTCGTCGCCGCCGGACTCGCGGTGCTTCTCGTGGGCACGGAGGCGTTTTTCACCGCACTGTCGGTCCTGAACCTCCGCCACGAGGAGGAGACTGTGACAGCCGAACGGGAGTGGGTGACCGCGGAACTCGGTATCGAGGACACCGAGACGTTGCTCGACTACAACCGCGCCAGTACCGGACTGGGCCTGCTCAAACAGTGGATCACGCTCCTGGTCGTCCTGCTCGTGCTCTTCTCGGGTGTCTTCGCCGACGTGGTCGGGGCACTCGATGCGACGGGGTGGCCACTCTTACTCCAGGCGGCGGTGTTCTTCGGGGGCACCATCGTCGCCGCACGGTTGTTCGACGTCCCCTTCGACCTCGTGAGCACGTTCGTGATCGAGGAGATATGGGGGTTCAACAACCAGTCGCTGGGCCTCTGGACACGCGACCAGGTTCTCGGGACGGTACTGGGACTGGTCATCGCGGTGCCCCTGCTGACGGCCGTCGTCTGGTTCGTCGAGTCGGTCCCCTACTGGCCCGCCGCCGGGTGGGCGCTGTTCGTCGGGTTCGTGCTCGTGATGCAGATCCTCAAACCGAGAGTCATCGACCCGCTCTTCTACGACTTCTCGAAGATCGAGGAGGGAGAACTGCGAGAGGCGGTCGACGACGTCTTCGAGCGCGCCGGCTTCGTCTGCGAGCAGGTCTACGAGATGGACTACAGCAGTCGGTCGGGCCACTCCAACGCCTACTTCACGGGCTTCGGTCGCACCAAGCGGGTGGTCCTGTTCGACACGCTCATCGAGGACATGAGTCTCGAGGAGGTCCAGAGCGTCCTCGCACACGAACTCGCCCACTGGAAGGAGGGCCACATCTGGAAGTTCATCGGCCTCGCGGCGGTCCGCTTCGCCGTCGTCTTCGCCGTCCTGGGCTATCTCGTCGGAGCGCAGTGGCTCTACGCGCCGGCGTGGGTGCCGGGGACGGCCTACGCGGGCCTCGTGCTCGCGTTCCTGGTGGTCGCGCCGTTCCAGCGCCTCACCTCGCCGCTGGACAACTACCTCTCGCTGGCGTACGAGCGCGAGGCCGACGCCTTCGCCGCGGAGACGGTCGGCGGGGACGCGATGGCCGACGCGCTCGCGAGCCTCGCCGCCGAGAACCTCGCGAGTCTCTTCCCCCATCCCTGGTACGAGACGTTCCACTACGACCACCCGCCGATCCCCGAGCGGATGCGCCGGATGCGGGAGTTCGCCGGTGGCACTGGCGCTTCCGAAGAGAGCGGGCCACAGCCGGCGGACTGACTCCTCGCGGTACCGTATTCCCGGCAGTTCGTCACCAGACGCTGCCGTCGTACTCGAATTCGAGGGCCTCGGCGGCGTCGCCGGGGATGCCGACCGCGACGAAGCGCTCGCGGATCGCCGCCCGGAGTTCGGACTCGGGCGTCTCGCTCCCGACCGGTCCGTGGACGGTGACGCCGATGCCGCCGACGCGGTCGACGTTGAAGACGTACCGGTACCGACCCTCGCGGTCGGTCAGTTCCGCGCGACCGACGATGAAGGTGATCCGCCCGACCGCGTCGCCGTCGGTCGTGTAGTTGTAGACGAGTCCACCCTGTCCGCCACCCCACGTCCGGGTGTCCGGGGGGCCGGCGACGCGCAACTCCTCGTAGACGGCCGCGAACTGCAGGCGTTCGTCGGCGTCGGTCTCGGGGATCGGGAGGTCGTCGTCGGTCGTCGCGGCACGCATCTCGTCGACGTACGCTCTCGCCGTGTCCTCGTCGACGCCGAGCGCGAGGGTGAGACGCTCGACGAGCCAATCTTCGGGGAGTTCGTCCGCGGCGACGGGGTCGTAGGCCGGGCCGTAGACCGCCAGTTCGGTCGTCTCCTCGAAGGGGTCGACCTCCAGTCGGAGGCCGCTGTCGTGGTAGTAGGTCACGCCGACGACCTCGTAATCGGCCCCGAGTTCGGCGTCGAGTTCGTCCACGCCCCCGGGGTGAAAGGCGGAGGAGTCGACGGTCCGAACGTCGTACCCCCGCTCTCGCGCCGCCTCGAGTACACCCTCGTAGTCGTAGTCGGCGGTGGCGTTCGCGGTGTAGGTCGACTGGTCGAAAGCGGCGAGGACGAACGCGAAAGCGGCGTAGCCCGCACCGACCAGCACCACCAGCGCGAGGACGGCGACCACGACGACGCGGAGCGAACTCCGTCCACGTTCGGTCATACCACCGAGAGGTCTCGTACGAGGATATAACGGGGCACTGTCTCTCGGCGCGTGGGAACGGACCTCCGGCGAGTCCGGTCAGGACCCGACCTCGACTTCCTCGATCAGTGCCTGCGAGTCGTTGGCAGGGCTGTTGACGGCCGTCGAGACGGGGTAGTACCGCATCCGCTCGGCGGGGTAGGGGTCGAGCAGGTCGGCCACCTCCTCTGTATCGCCGGTGAGCCACGTCTCTTCCTCCTCAGGGTCGAGTACGACGGCCATCCGGTGGTGCAGGTCGGCGACGAGCTCGTTGGGTTCCGTCGTGATCACGGTGAACGTCTCGACGGGGTCGGGGTCCGTCGAGGGGCCGCCTCCAGCACCGAAATCACCCAGACCGGTCTGGGTCTGTGGCGGTTCCCAGCGCTCCCAGAGCCCGGCCATCGCGAACGGGTCGTCGTCGCCGATAGCGACGCGGTAGGGCTGTTTGCCACCCTCCCGCTGGACCCACTCGTAGAACCCGTCGGCGGGAACGAGACACCGGCGACGTTCGTAGGCCTCGGCGAACGAGCGCTTCTCGGAGACCGTCTCCGCGCGAGCGTTGATGAACTCGAAGTCCGACCGGTCTTCGGCCCACGAGGGCACCAGTCCCCACTCGAAGCGCCTGATAGTCTCGGGTTCGTCGTTCGTGATCACGGGCAGGGACTGCCCCGGCGCGGCGTTGTAGGTGGGTTCGAAGGGGTCGGCGAACGTCGCGTCGAACCGCGACTCGACCCTGTCGGGCGGCGTGAACAGACTGTAGCGGCCACACATACCAGCGGGTAGCACCGCCACCACCAAAACTCCCACAGACCGGGCCGTCGCCGGTCCCGTCGACGGGCCGCCGTCGCCCACTCGGGGCGTATGCCAACGAGTGACTAACACTGGAGTCAGTCAGGTCGCAACGCTTTTGACTGACCAGTCAATTAGATCGTGTAATGAGTGGCGAATCAGCGGAAGCGACGTCTACGGACACGTCTGAGGAGATCATGGGGGCGACGTATCGGGCGCTGTGTGACCACGGCTACGCGGCGCTGACGATGCAGGACATCGCCGACGAGTCGGACAAGAGCACGGCGGCGCTGCACTATCACTACGACACGAAAGAGGGGCTCCTGCTGGCGTTTCTCGAGCACCTCTACGAGCGATTCACCGAGAAATACGGCGACGTCGAGGGCGACGACGCCGTCGAGCGTCTCGTCGGGTTCGTCGACGGGATCCTGTGTCAGTCGAACCTGGACGACCCGGAAGGGTTCCAGACGGCGCTGCTGGAGATCCGGGCACAGGCGCCCTACGACGCGGCCTATCGGGAGCGACTGGCGAAGTTCGACGCGTTCGTCACGGACCGCGTCGAGAGTGTCGTCGCAGACGGTATCGCCGAGGGGACGATTCGCGAAGACGTCGACCCCGGAGACTCGGCGGCGTTCGTGGCGACGCTCATCGACGGGGTGAACACCCGCCGGACGACCATCGGCGACACCGGCGGCGGCACTCGCCGGACGTTCCTCGCCTACGTCCGCGAGCACCTCGTCGCCCCCGGTGCAGACGTGACCGTCGACGACTGGTCGGGCGATGACGAGTCGGACGACAGCCCGGAGACGACACCGACGGAACGTGACGGAGGTGCCGGCGCGTGAGCCGGGGCGAAGACGGGCCGCTCGGCCGTCTAGCCGGTGGTGTCCGACGCCGGGTCAACATGGTGTTCAAGGGCCGCGAGGAGTTCGAACTGACCGAGGGCGACATCGCGCGACCCCTGTTCTATCTCTCGATCCCGATCGTCGTCACGAACCTCCTCCAGACCGCCTACAACCTGGTCGACACCATCTGGCTCGGCCAGTACAGCACGGAGGCGCTCGCGGCAATCAGCTTCGCGTTTCCGGTCGTCTTCTTCCTGATCTCGCTGGGACTCGGAGTTTCGATCGCGGGGAGCATCCTCGTCGCCCAGAACACCGGCGCCGGCAACGAGCGCCAGGCCGAGTTCGCCGCCTCACAGACTGTCACCTTCGCCATCGCACTCTCGCTCGTCCTGGGGGCGTTCGGCTACGTCGCCGTCGAAGACATCCTGCGGTTCCTGGGTGCCTCGCCCGAGGTGCTGGTCGGCGCGACGGACTACCTGCAGATCATCTCGCTCGGGATGGTGTTCATGTTCGCCTTCTTCGTGTTCATGTCGCTGATGCGCGGGTACGGCGACACCATCACCCCGATGCTCGTCATGTTCGTCACCGTCGTCGTCAACATGGCGCTGGACCCGTTCCTCATCTTCGGGTGGGGCCCGTTCCCCGAACTCGGCGTCGTCGGCGCGGCCTACGCCACGGTCTTCTCGCGCGCACTCGCGACCGTCATCGGACTGAGTATCATGTTCCGCGGGAACCGCGGCGTCCAGATCAACCTCCGGGACATGGTCCCCGACCCCGAGTACATGCGCAAGATACTGCGCGTCGGTGTCCCCGCGTCGATCGAGGGGACCGGCAACGCCATCGCGGTCAACCTGATGCTCATCATCGTCGGAACCTTCCCCACGACCGTCGTCGCGGCCTACGGCGTCGGGGTGCGGATGTTCTCGGTCATCTTCCTGCCCGCGATCGCGGTCGGTCGGGGCGTCGAGACGATGGCCGGCCAGAACATCGGCGCGAAAAAACAGGACCGGGCCGCGACGGCGAGTCACTTCGCCGCCCGCGCGATGTTCGTCGTCCTCGCCGCCGTGGGGGTCCTGACGTGGCTCGGGGCCGGCAACATCGTCGCGATCTTCTCCGACGACCCCGAGGTGGTCGAGGTCGGCCGCCTCTTCCTGCGGTACGTCGCCCCCACCTTCGGCTTCACGGGGATCTTCCACTCCTACAAGGGCGCGTTCCGGGGCGCGGGCAAGACCATGACCGCCGCCGTCATCTCGATCACGATGCTGGGACTCGTCCGCCTGCCCGTCGCCGCCGTCGCCTCGCAGGAACTCGCCTACGCGGGGTCGTGGCTCGACGGGATCGTCTCGGCACTCCCCGGCGGTCTCGCCGAGTTCGTGGGCGCGCCGATCGGCGCGCTCGCGACGTTCTCGATGGGCTACGAGGGTATCTGGATCGCCTTCACCGTCTCGAACGTCGCCGGTGCGCTCATCGCGTACGGCTGGTACATGCGCGGGACCTGGCGGGACGTCGACCTCACCGACGACCCCACTGCTCCAGGCCCCAGTCCGGGCGGTGACGACGTCGAACCGGAACCGGAACCCGCGACCGACGACTGAGTTTCACGAGGTTTTTATCAGGCCCCCGAATAGTCGGACCCGATGGAACAGACGCGACGGTCGTTCCTGGCGACCGCGGGTGTCGTCGGCGCGACGAGTCTCGCCGGGTGTTCGTTCGTCAGCGGGTTCGCCGGCGCGAACGACGGCGTCGTCGCGGCTCTCGAAACTGACGACGGGAGCGAGCAATGGACGGTCACCGTCGACGACTGGGTCCGCTCGTCGCCGGCCGTGGGCGAAGACGTCGTGGTCTTCGGCAGTGACGACACGCACTGTTACGGCGTGAGTCGGGCCGACGGCAGCGTCGTCTGGGACCGGGGTCTCGGTGGCGGGGGCGAGGACTGGGTCCGGTCGGACCCGACGATCGTCGACGGCGCCGTCTACGTCGGGACCAACGCCGGTGCCCTCTACAAGCTGGCGGCCGAGGCGGGGGCGCTCTTCTGGCGACTCCCGACCGGCGGCGAAGTACGCAGCACACCCGCGGTGGACGGCGACACCGTCTACGTCGGCGACGACAGCGGCGAACTCGGGGCAGTCGGCACCGAGAGCGGGACTCGACGGTGGCGCGTCGACGTCGGTGGCGCGGTCAGAGGTGAGATCGCGGTCGCCGACGACACCGCCTACGCCGGGTCCACAGACGGCGCTGTCACGGCCGTCGGCGCCGACGGGTCGCAGGTGTGGCGAGAGTCCACAGACGGCGGCGTGCCGGGCGGTGTCACGCTCGCCGACGGAACAGTCTACGCGGGAACGAACGACGACAGCCTGCTGGCCATCGACGCAGAGACGGGCGAGCGGACCTGGACGCGCACGCTCGACGGGACCGTGAGCGCGCCGCCGCGCGTCGTCGAGGACACCATCTACGTCGGCACCGAGGGGAGTACCGTCTTCTCGATGCGGGTCCGCGACGGGTCGCCCAACTGGCAGTTCGACACCGACGAGTGGGTCCGCTCGACGCCCGCGGTCGACGGTGACACGCTCTACGTCGGCAGCGACGACAGCACGCTCTACGCGCTGGGGACCGACGACGGCGCCGAGCGCTGGACGTACTCGTTCCCCGATTTCGTCCGGACGAACCCCGTCGTCGTCGACGGGACGGTCTTCGCCGGGTCGGACTGACGCGCACGCGGCGACCCGTCACGTCCGGTCCCCGCGAGAACTTAAAAGGTATCGCGCCCAAACGACGGGTGAGACTCGATGACGGCGCGTGACCCCTCGTTCGCCATCCCCGGTCGGCCCCGGCGCACGTACCCGCGCGGCGGTGGCGTCGAGTACGAGGGCGAGACGGTCTTCGAACTCGACCCCGACGACGAGCTCACAGACGCCGCCCTCGACTCGCTCGTCTCGGCGGTGCTCGACGAGGGGCCGTACCACTCGGGCGACTTCATGGACCTCCCGATGGAGCTCTACCTCGTCCGCGACGACGAGACCAGGGACGTCTTCCGGGTCGCCATCAGGGACGGGACGATACGGTTGCACGTCCTGCCCGAGACGGACTCCCAGGGACTGCGTCGCTTTTACGACCGCGTCGTCGAGCGCTCAGTGTGTGACTGGCGCGTCGACTGTCGGTCCGACTTCGAGTGAGTCTCGTCACAGCCTCGCACATCCAAAACGACTTACTCGACCCCCGCTTTCTCGGAGGCAATGACAGCAGCACGCGAGGTCGAGCTGGAGGGGCACATCATCGACTCGGGGATGATGCAGTCCTGTTTCGGCATCATCATGGACATGGGCGGCTCCTTCGAGGTCGAGGAGTTCCAGATAGGTCGCCAGAAGACCGAGGAATCGTACGCGCGCCTGATCGTCGAGGCCGACGACGCCGGCCACCTGCAGTCTATCATGCACGAACTGCACCAGAACGGCGCGAACCCCTCGGACCCGAAAGACGCCACGCTCCAGCCCGCCCCCGCCGACAAGGTCGTCCCGCACGGCTTCTACTCGACGACCAACCACCCCACCGATATCCGCATCGACGGCGAGTGGATCTCCGTCGAGAACATCGAGATGGACTGTGCCGTCATCGTCGAGAACCTCGAGGGCGGCGGCGACACCCGGGCCTACACGAAGGTGCTCAGCGCCGTCAAGGAGGGCGACGTCGTCGTCACCGGCGAGACGGGTATCCGAGTCAAACCCCCGGAACGACCCCGTGGCCGCGAGGGCGCGTTCGGGTTCATGCAGGGCGGTGTCTCCTCGGAGCGCCCCTCCGAGTCGACTATCCGGCAGGTCGGCGACGCCATCGCGGAGACCAAACGAGAGGGCGGGCAGGTGCTGGCTGTCTGTGGGCCCGCACTCATCCACTCCGGCGCGAGAGAAGACCTCGCGCGACTCGTCCGTGAAGGATTCATAGACATGCTCTCGATCGGCAACGGGTTCGCCGTCCACGACATCGAACGCGACCTCTACGGCACGTCGCTCGGGATGGACACCGAGAGCCTCGACCACCCGCGCAAGGGCCACAAACACCACATCTACACCATCTCGGAGATCATCCGCTCGGGCGGTATCGAGGAGGCCGTCGCGGACGGCACCGTCGAATCTGGCGTGATGTACGAGTGCGTCGAGAACGACGTGCCCTTCGTCATCGCGGGGTCGATCCGCGACGACGGACCGCTCCCCGATACGATCACCGACGCCGTCGAGGCGCAACAGGCCATCCGCGAGCAGGCCCACGAAGCCGACCTCGTCCTCATGCTCTCGACCCTACTGCACTCTGTGGCGGTCGGGAACTGTCTCCCCTCGACGACGCGGACCGTCTGTGTCGACATCAACCCCGCCACCGTCACGCAGTTGCTCGACCGCGGTAGCGACCAGGCCATCGGGATGGTCACCGACATCGGGACGTTTGTGCCCATCCTCGCCGACCACCTGCTGGACGAGGGGTAGATCCCGCCAGGGCAGTAGTGAGACGACACCGGTGGGAGAGCAGCCCTGTCTCCGGACAGGAGTCTCGACCCCGGCGAGGTGTCCCGGCCCGGGCAGACCACCGCTGCGATGGTGGTCGACGTCACGACGCGAGGAGTCCCCAGAGGAGAAACGGGACGCCGATCGCTGCGGCGAGCAGCCCGCGACGACGATACGTCGTCCGAACGGTCTCGACGACGTCGCCGTCGGGCGCGAGCGGCCAGTTGTACAGCCGATACATCGTCTCCGGCCACCGAAAGTTCGCGTAGCCCAGCCCGAACCAGAGGAGGGCGACTACCAGGACAGCAGGACGGGCCATGACTGGCCACGTGCAGAGACGGGAACAAATGGGTTTCGGCTGGGGAGGCGACCAGCGCGTCGAACACGCACTCCGGACTCGAAGTTACCCCCCGGGAACCATCGACAGCGTCCGCGTGTAGCGTCGTATCGTGTCGCTGTTCTCGTCTTTCAGGACGATCTGGAACTGCTTCGTGCCGGTGACCTCGGCCATCTGGCTCGACCGGACCTCGAAGTCGAAGGGGCGCGCACGGTCGACCGTGACCCGCCGGCCGCCGCTCTCGACGACGACGTGGTCGATCCCCTCGGAGGTCGTCAGGTGACAGTGGACGTGGGTCTCGTCCTCGTGGACCGACTTCGTACAGAGCAGGTCGGGATTGACGTCGGCGCCCGCATCCGACAGCGACGACTGGAAGTCGAACAGCATCGGACCGCCGGGGAACGTCCCCAGGAGTACGACGGCCGACAGGAACAGGGCGAGACCGGCGTTGGGCAACCTGCGTCCGATACGGGTTTTCGTCCCGCCCGAGCGACGCCAGCGCAACGCGAGCGGGATGACGACGACGTGGTGGAACGGGCCGTAGAGGACGAGCAGAAAGCCGTAGGCCATCGGGTAGTACAGCCACGTCCAGGCCGGCTGGTAGGACAGGAGGAGGTTCGAGGCGGTCCACAGGAAGAAGCCACAGAAGACGAGCGCGCCACTCTTGATGGGGCGCCAGCTCACCGTGTTCGCGTAGTAGATCGTCTTCAGCGTCTGCCACGCGTTGCGCAGCGTCTCGCCCGTCCACTCGACCGGCGACCTGACGTCGTGTTCCTGAACCATGTACTGGACTGGATCGCTGTTCGGTCGACGCTCCGGTACACCCGAAAATTAGCACGCCCCGACAGGGACGCTTGTGACGAAGATGTTCGCGCTCACCGGCGGCGTGTCAGTGCGCCGACCCAGCCGGCGGCCGCGTGGAGCCGACCCACCGTTGTGCGCCCGGAGTCCGCGACGAAGCCGGGGACCGGGGCGGCACTGACACCGTCGAGTTCCGGTCGCCCCCACCAGACGCCGGCGACCGCGGCGGCGGCGACGGGGACTCTCGGCGAGATATGTTAGCCCACGTGCCAGAGCTGGCTGAGCAGGTACCAGTTCAGCGCCCAGAGGACGACGAACGTCCCCGGGAAGACGAGTGTCATCACGAACGTCCCGCGCATACTGAGGGCGTGGTGGGCGGCGTCCTCGTACCAGGACGGGGACGACTCCCCGGGGTCCGTGGTCTCTATCTCGGCAGTTTCCCCGCCGGCCGAAGCGGTCGCGTCCACGCCGCCGTCAGGTGTGGTTCCGTGCTCGCCACCGTCCGGAGTGGTCCCGTCCCCGCCGTCCGGGACGGCCGTCTCGGTCCCGAAAGCAGTCGGAGCCTCGACCGGGAGGTCACCCTCGTACGTCCCGCCGCCGAGCAGCGTCCCGACGGCTGCGACGACGAACAGGGCGCCGCCGCTGGCGTCGTCGGTGAACCAGCCGCCGTAGTCGTCGCTCGCGCCGTTCCCGCTGTCGGACCCGTCACCGCCTGCGTCACTGCCGCTCGAACCGCCGTCAGTGCCGCTCTCGACCGCCGAGAGGTCCTCGACGACCTCGAAGGTGGCGTGCATCGTCCGGTGGCCGGTGCCACAGAACTCGTTACAGACGACGTGGTACGTCCCGGTCTCGCCGAACTGCATGAGCATGAGCCACTCGTAACCGGGCAGCATCTGCGGGGAGAGTTGCTTGCTCAGTGTGTCCTCCTGACGGACCGAGAAGCCGTGCTGGACGTCGTATGTACCCAGGTGGAAGGTGTACTCGGTCCCGGCCTCGATGACGGCTGGTAACCCGTCGAAGGCGTAGCGCATCGCGCCGACGTAGACGTCGGTGTCGGGCGGGACGAGTCCGCGTTCGGTCTCGGTCGCTGCGTCCCTGAACGCGCTCACCTTCCCCTGGTAGCGCTCGGGCGGGACCTCGAGGGTCTCGCCGACCTGGTTCTGTTCGCCGAACTGCGTCCAGCCGGCCATCCAGCCGAACAGGACCATCGACCAGATCCCCGACAGCCCCAGCCACATGGTCTCGCGGCGATTCGCTTTCTCCGACCACCAGTCCCCTTCGGGGGAGTCTATCGGTGACTCCATCGTATCACCCCGAAGCGATGGATAGCAGGTCGATCAGACCCCAGACCACGTACGAGAGCGTGAAAAAGAGCAGGGCCGCCCCTGCGAGCAGCCACGGACTCTCCAGCAACTGCTGGGGCCACGGTTCCTCTGCCGGTTCGATTCCGTCCGCTCCCATACCCCGTGATCCGCCCAGTTTCGCACTAACCCTGACCCCGAACCGATTCGGGACCGCTTCAAATCCCCCGATAGCGTGGGACAGACCCGCAGAAACGAGGACTGTCCACACGGATTCGGTGCTCACAGGCCCCACGGCAGCTACCGGTGGCGAAGCCGAGAAGAACGGGTCAGCCGTCGCCGTACTCGTCGACGACGACCACTTCGCCACCCTCGACGGTGACGTTGATCAGCGTCTTCGCGTCGTAGCCGGCCTCGGCGAGTTTGTTGGGGCCGTCTTCTTTCTTGATGACGCAGACGATGTCACAGATCTCCGCGCCGATCTCCTCGAGGGCGCCGGTGATCCCCGAGAGGGTGCCACCGGTCGAGAGCACGTCGTCGAGTAGCAGGACGCGGTCACCCTCGTAGACGTCGTTGACGTACATCTCGCTCTCGGAGTAGCCCGTGACCTGCGAGAGCGCGACCTCTCCTTCCAGGCCGTACGAGCGCTTGCGCACGACGACCAGCGGGATGTCGGTCATCAGCGACACCGCAGTGGAGATGTGGATCCCCATCGCGGCGGGCGTGACGATCTTGTCGACGTCCTCTAGTTCGGCTTTCCTGATGATCTTGATGACGATCTCCCGGAGCAGTTCCGGTCGCAACATCGGGACGCCGTCGCTTATCGGGTGGACGAAGTAGTGATAGCCCTCTTTCTCGACGATCGGGGCGTCGAGCAGTGACTCCTTGAGACGGTCCATACGCCCGGATCGACTGCCGGCCTCAAAGAGTCTCTGGGTTGGACTCGAATCCCCGTTCAGGCCGTCGCCAGGAGGTCGGCGACCCAGCCGGCCGCCGGCAGGGCGTACTGCCCGTACTGGAAGTACACCAGCCCCGACAGCAGGAGGAAATCGGTACCGAGCGCGGCCGCCAGTCCGCCCGCGACGGCGGTCGCCCGGTCGAACCGGTCGGTGAACACTGTCGCGACCGCGAGGGTTGCGAACACAGCGGCCCCCGCGAGCCCGACAAAGGCGTGGACCTGGACGGCTTCGCCCCTGCCGAGCGACAGGACCGCGACGACCACGACGAAGGCCTGGGATCCGAGGAGCACGCCACTGGCCCAGGTCCACAGTCCCGTTCGCCAGTGGTTCGCGAGTACGCGCCGGGGCGACGGGAGCCGGACCGTCGCGTAGACGAAGACGGGGTACACCGGGAGCAGGTACCGGACCGTAATCTGAGCGTGCACGGGCAGTCTCCATATGTACAGCACCAGAAACGACACCCCAGCGGCGAGGAGGAAGGCATCGGTGACGGCTGCGGGCGACGGAGTCCAGCCTCGCAGTCGGGACAGGCGGTCGCCAATAGCGTCACCTGATCCATCGAACAATCGTCGGATCGCGTCCCGAATCCGAACCACTCCAATGGCCCCGGCGGCCACGACCCCGGCGACGACTGGTGACGCCTCGATCACGGTGAGATAGATCGTCTCGTAGAAATTGTCGACGCTCACGCCCCCGATGTCACCACCACGAACGAATACCGAAACGAGCCGGTCCGGGCGTCTGACGAGTACCCTGATACCCGTCTCGAACTGCCCGAAGAGGATATCGAGACGGTCGACTGTGAGTACCACCGCCCCGGCGATCGGCGGCGGTAACAGCCCCACGACGGTCGTCCAGAGGCCGGTCGAATCGCCCCCACCACCCGCAGACCCACCGCCAGATCCACCTCCGATCGTATCGGGAACCGACCCGAACGACCGGAGCATCCGCGGCGGTCGAACCGGATCCCCCGAGACGAGCACGTTCGTCACAAAAAAGGGCACCATCGAGAGGAAGAAGACGACGCCGACGACGGCCAGCGAGCGGACCCCGTTCGACCGCGCGGTCGGAATATCGACGATAATCAGCGCCAGGAAGACCGCAAACGCTTCGCCGCCGTGGACCCAGGTGAGCAGGCCGACCAGCGCGTAGGCCGTCGCACGGAACCCCAGCGGCGAGAGCAGCGCCTCCGTCGACGGCTCTTCGCGACTCCGGTAGAGCAAGTACGCGGCCCCGACGACCAGCGCGACGACGGTCACGTGACGCTTGGGGATCGACGCCCAGAATCCGACCGGTGTGGCCAGCGCGGTCAGAGCGGCACCAGCCAGCCCGACCCTGTGACCGTGAATCCGCGTCAGGAGTCGATAGAGGGTCACCACCGCGAGCGCGGCGGCGACGATCGACCCAGACTGGAGCGCGACGACCGGGAACAGACCGGGGTCGAGCGGGCGGGCGACAGCGACGTTCGTCGCGAACGCGACCAGCCCGAGCCCGGCGCCGACACTCAGACCGAGGGACGGCCGGTCCAGCAACCGACCGGCCTCCCGACCGAGCGCCACCACGAGCAGGCTCCAGCACATTGGAAGGACCAGCCCGGGGTCGGCGACGGTCCCCAGCGCCTGGAGCACCCAGAGGAACGGGAGTGCGAACGCGACCTGCCCGTAGTTGCGGCCGTAGAACTGTCCGTCGCGAACGTTCATCCCGGGCGTCTCCAGTCCCGGACCGTAGACCGCTTCGTCGACCCAGAGGTGGCCGTCGGCGAGGCTCACCAGCGCGTTCGCCAGCGTATAGTTGTCGTTGATAAAAAACCCGACTCGCCAGTAGAGTCCAACGAACGCCAGCACACCCAGAAACACTACCAGTCCGAGTCGGTCCCCCACGAACACCCGGACAAGCACGTCGCGAATCCTCGCGAACCGCACCCAGAACGCTTGAGTCCCTTCGGGCACGGCCGCGCTCGCCCCGGGTGCCGACTTTTCCGACTCGTTCGAGACGTCGGGCGGGCTCATTCGGTCACCTCCATCGTGATCGGCCCCTCGTGGAGGACCTCCTCGGTACCGTTGACTCGCAGGACCAGCGACAGTTCGGCTTCGTAACTCCCCCTCTCGATGCGCTCGGGCGCGAAGGTCTCGGAGCGCACCGAGAGCGTGACCCACCCCGTATCGTCGTCGCTCAGGAAGTGCGTCGTCCCCCGGGAGTATCCCAGCTCGGGCACGGAGATCTTGTAGGCGACGAGCGGTTGGCCCTCGATGGCCGCGACGTGGATGCGGGCGTCGGGCACCTCCATCACGTAGTGGTCGGCCGACAGCGCGCGGTCGAACCGGCCGGTCTCGGGCGTTTCGACCCCGTCGACGGTCGCCGACCCCTGGCCGACGCCCGCCATCGACTCCGTCGTCAGGTCGACGACACCGACTACCGGTCCCGAGATGACTGGCACGGCGACGACGATCGCGACGACGGCGGCCACGAAGAGTTCGGACCGGTCCATCACTCGAAGTCTGTGAGAGGTGGGACCATAGGCGTTGCCACCCGGTAGTCAACACTGATAAGATATGGATCTGCGAAAGCGGACTGTGACCGGTGCTCAGGCGGTCGGAGCGTCCTCGTTAGATCCCGTCCCGGAACTCACTCTGTTCGGCCGCGGCGCTACTCGGCGTGAAAAAATATGTGAATGGGGGGGGGGAAGGAACCGATCAGTTACGCGTCAGGACCGCCGTCCGAGGAGAGCGTCGAGGAGGACTGTCCTTCCTGGCTCTGGTAGACGACGTCGATCTCGTAGTCACTGCGAACGTTGACGTAAACGAAGTCGCCTGAAACGACTGCGCTGTCGTCACCGCTTCCAGCTTCAGCCGGCCACGAACCGGTAGAGCTGATGTTGATGGCTGAGAGGGTTCCGTCACCGTTACCAGGGTATTGATTTCCTGGGTCGTTGGACTTGTGGATCCCAGACCCACGGATGAACAGTTCGTTGTTCTGGATCGTATCACCACCATCATGCGATATGGTGGTATACCCTTCGTCGGCGCCGGAAGAGTTCTCGACTGTCGTCTCGTACTCGAAGCTAAAGCTCGCCTGCGGGTTCGTATTGGTCGCACTGTTCCCCAATCCGAGGACGAACGACGCGATGACCGCGGCCAGGATGACCGTGATCGCGACCATCAGGATGACCCCGATGACCGGTGACACCGCGTCGTCGTCTTTCAGCAGCCGTGTGAGTTCCATGGGTGGATAGTCTGCATCCCAGTTTCCGGTCGTGATAACGACGAGCACAGACGCGCTCGCCGCCACACCCGGAGGATGCTATCTGTACCGCTCTCGCCAACCCTCCTTAAGCCACACCACCGTTCAACCGATGCGCGGCGTTCAACACCGGCTTGCTCGTCATCTGCGCGAGAATCTGTTTTCGAAATTGACGCTGTAATACCCGAATTCTGTCGGCCTGAGGGGATCCGAGATATCCACAGTTCCCGGTATCCACCGGGTCGACACACCCGGGTATCTGGCGAAACTTGTCTCTGTTATCGGTCGTGAAAACGAAGGTGGTGGCGACGTTATCGCTCGAACTCTTCCGGGAACTGCTCGTCGTCGAGGGTCATGTCGCCGCCGAGGAAGGTGTGGTAGGCGGCGGACGCGGTGAACGTGACGGCGATGACGGTGGCCCACTCCAGTGGGTCCAGTAGCGTGAGCGGGAACAGGCCCGTCCAGAGGGCGGCGACGACCGCACAGCTGACGGCGCCCAGCGAGAGATAGTACTCGCGCCACGGGAACTCCTTCTCGGGGACGATCTCGAGGTAGACCGTGAGTTCCTCGGTGTGAGGGGTGCGCCGGATGAGGTTCTCGTCGGTATCGTACTCGACGATCCCGGCCTCCTCCATCCTCTCGAGGTGGGTCTGCTGGAGGGTCGTGTAGACGCGCTTTTTCTGGTCGTTGGTGACCTCCTCGACGGGCGTGTGGTACTCCCAGGCGGCGACCTGAACGGCGAGGTCCGACAGCGCGACGGGTTCGTCGAAGCGTTCGAGATACTGGAGGACGTACCGGCGACGCTGGTTCTGCAGGACGTCGAAGATCTCCCCCTTCGAGAGCTGTCGGTCGGGCGCGCCGCGCAGGCGAGTGGTTTGGTTACTCATCGTTTTGGACCCGTCGTTGCGCGATATCGGAGAGTGGACACGCCCCGACTAAGATACTTTCGGGGATGTCTGACGGAGCGGACACGCTCCGGTTCGTCCACGACAGCCGTGTCCACGGAAGAAAGTGAGCCTCCGATCAGGCGTCAGGACCTTCCCAGGTACCCAGCGTCGCAGAGTCCTGGTTGTTCTGGGACTGCCAGACGACGTCGATCTCCGCGGTCGGACCTGCTTTGATCACGATCCGGTTCCCTGCAGTGACTTCGGTGTTTCCGGTTATCCCGTTATTCGACCAGTTACCCCAATCAGCATTGAGAGTCGCCGAACTATCCGGACTACCTCGGACGTACAGCCGGTTTGCGGGGATCGAGTCACCGCCGTCGTGGGTGATGGTCAGGTCCGCCGGATTACCGCCCGATTCACCATCCCAGTCGAAGCCGAACGACGCCTGGGGCGCCGTGTTCGAAACCTGGTCGCCGAGTCCGAGGACGAACGTCGCGATGACCGCGGCCAGGATGACCGTGATCGCGACCATCAGGATGACACCGATGACCGGCGACACCGCGTCGTCGTCCGTGAAGAGTTGCTTGAGTTCCATGGTTGCTGGCACACCTGACCCCGGATCCAGTGGACCCGTCCCGCGACGGATCCGACCGGACCACCCCGGGCCGATGCGTTGGATTATCGTAGGCCGAGTCCGATATATAAATTCCCGCGTCCCTTTCTCAGAATTGAATTCGATATTTCGTTCTGGGAGTCCTATACGCCAAAAACTCACAATTACGTTATCAGACGTCCGTTCCGTCGTCACACCCCCGGAGTTACGAGAACAGATACCGGAACTGTCCGGACACGGAGGGGAGTCTCACACGAGCAGGAGTGCGAGCGTGCCGACGAGGACGAGAGTCACGAGGAGGACGCTCGTCCCGACGCTGGCGCGCAGACGGACGGAGTCGGTCTCCCGGCCCAGCGCGGCGTCCGGGTCGAGCGCGACCGCCGCGACGGTCCGAGCGAAGCGAACCGCGACGCGGTCGACGGCGGCGTACAGTTCGGTGACGCCGACCACCAGTCCGCGCGTCCCGTAGAACGCTCCCGGGTTGGCCAGGTCGTCGACGTCGGGAACCCGGCCGACCTTCGAGAGTGGGTTCTTGATGACGACGAACCCGACGAGCCCGGCCGCGGCCAGCGCTAGCCCCTCCACGAGGTGGTCGACGGTGTACGTCGTGTAGGGTTTCGAGACGACCGCCTTGCTGGTCACGTCGAAGGGCAACAGCGCGAAGAGCGCGCCGTCGACCAGCCCGTAGAAGACACACAGTGTTGCGACGAGGACCATCGCGACGCTCTGTCCGCGCGTCGCGTCGGCGACGCTCCCCTCGTGGTCGCCGTGCAGGAACGCGTAGTAGCCGAACTTGATGAACGAGAGGAAGGTCCCGACGCCCCCGAGCAAGAGCAGCCACTCCAGTGTCGTCCGCCCGGCGAATCCGGCCGGTCCCGCCGCGAAGTCGTAGTGACTCCCCGCGATGACGATCCCCTTGCTGACGAAGCCGTTGAACCCCGGGAACCCCGCGATCGAGAGTGCTGCCACCCCGAACGCGGCCGCCGTGACCGGCATCTCCCGGGCCAGGCCGCCGAGTTTCTTCAGGCTCTCGTGGCCGGTCCGGTAGATGACCACGCCCGCGGTCATGAACAGCAGTGCCTTGTAGAGGATGTGGTTGAACACGTGGGCCATCGCACCCGCCTGTGCGAGCGTCGACCCGATACCGACGCCGGCGACCATGTACCCGACCTGGGACTGGATGTGATAGGAGAGCAGCCGCCGCATGTCGTTCTGGAAGAGCGCGTAGGTCGCGCCGAAGACCGCCATCCCACCGCCCATGTAGGCGATGGCGACGTGGCCCTCCGGGAACGCCCGGTACATCCCGTAGACGCCCGTCTTCGTGGTGAACACACAGAGGAACACGCTGGCGGCGACGTGCGGGCGCGGGTAGGTGTCGGGCAGCCAGGTGTGCAGCCCGATGAACCCGACGTTGACCCCGATGCCGACCGCCGCCAGCGCCGCGGGCAAACCGGCAGTCATCCCCGCCGTCGCCGGCCCGCCGGGGACCGACCCGAACAGGAAGGTCCCGACGTTGGCGTAGTGCCAGACGACGGCGCCCAGCAACAGGGTGCCGCCGATCCCGTGGAGCACCGCGTACCGGAAGCCGGCCCGGACCGCGCGGCCACCGTGGTACCAGACCAGGAGCGTACTCGTCACGGCCATCAGCTCCCAGAAGAAGACCAAGGTGAGCCAATCCCCCGCGAAGACCGCGCCGAGGCTCGTCCCGACGTAGCTCAGCGCGAAGGCCGTCTGGAGCGTCGTCGCCTCCGAGGCCCACGAATAGAGGACTGCCACGGCGCCGATGAACCCGAAGATGAGCCCCATCAGCCGTGAAAACGCGTCCACGTTGAACAGCACGGCGTCGAAGCCGAACAGCTGAACCGGCAGATGTGCGCCACCGGCGACGAGCCAGACGTACGGCACGACGACGGCCGTCGCGAGGACGCCGACCGCGTGGCCCGCGCGCCGACCGAGGAAGGGGACGACCACCGCCGCCAGCAGGACGACCAGGAACGGCGGGACCAGCGCCTCGACCATCAGACCGCCACCCCCGTGACCGACTCGACGACGAGCCTGACGACACGCAGGAAGACAGCACCGTCGGGGACGACACCGAGCAACAGCGACCCGGTCACGGCCGCGAGTATCGGGCCGAGCATGAACCACGTCGACTCCGCCCCGGTCGGCGCACGCCGCTCCCACGGGCCGGTGTGTCCGTGCCCGTGGCCGTCGTCGTGGTCGTTGCTGTGGTCAGCATCGCTGTCGGTACCGTTGCTGTGGCCCTCCTCGCGGTCGGATCCCTCGTCCACGTCAGGTTCGTGGCCGGGTCCGCCATCCGTGGCCACGGCCTCGCGGTCGGCGAAGCGGCCGCCGAGGACGTTCTCGATCAGCGGTTTCGTGTCGGCGCCATCACGGGACTCGAAGAAGGCGGCGTAGACGACCGGCCAGAAGTACGCGATGTTGAGTACGCCCGAGACGAGCAGTGCGGCGGTAAACACGAGCTGACCGGTTCGGACGGTCCCCACGAGCAGGAAGAGTTTGCTCACGAAGCCGGCGACCAGCGGGATGCCGGCCATCCCGGCGGCCGCGACGGCGAACGCCGCCATCGTCAGCGGCATCCGTCTCCCGATCCCG
>ENA-ORCS01000210-ORCS01000210.1-marine-metagenome-genome-assembly--contig:-NODE-210-length-56731-cov-7.053006_pt1 | contig 56731 bp, 59 predicted proteins | sample MGYA00237781_ERZ508513 | MGnify/ENA primary metagenome ERZ508513 (study PRJEB26184, sample SAMN06268793) | marine metagenome | isolation source: Eden Landing Ponds, San Francisco, CA, USA | place...
TTCGAGAAGTCCCACGTCCACGTCGGCGACCCCATCGTGAACGTGATGCTCAAGGAGTTCTCGCGGCTCGACGGCGCCTTCGTCATCTCGGACTCGGGGAAGATCGTCTCGGCGTACCGCTATCTCGAGCCCTCGGCTGAGGGCGTCGACATCCCGAAGGGACTCGGCGCGCGCCACATGGCCGCGGGGGCGATCACGCGTGACACGAACGCGATCGCGATCGCCTTGAGCGAGAGCGACGGGATGGTGCGGGCGTTCAAGGCGGGCGAGGTGATCCTCGAACTCGATCCGGAGGAGTACTGATGCAGTTCGGGCTGGACGTCGACTGGGCGGACGCTGTCAGGGCGGCGTTCTCGGAGCAGGGGATCTTCGTCGCCTCGATCGCGATACTCCTGTTCGGGCTGATCGCCGGGACGCTCGTGTGGCGTGGCTCCAGGCGCTATCTCCGCGCGTGGGGAATCTCGGACGCCGTCGAGGGGACGCCCTTCGAGCGGACCGCCCGCGGACTGGGCACCTCGACCGTCGGTGTCGTCTCGGGGATCGCGGCGCTTTTCGTCTACGTCTCGGCGGTCATCCTGGCGGTCAACATCGCACAGTTGGGCAATCCGGAGCTGTTCTGGTCGCGCTTTACCGCGTATCTCCCGCGGCTGTTCGTCGCCGCGCTCGCGGTGATCATCGGCCTCGTCCTCGGTGACAAGGCCAGCATCTCCGTCAGCGAGCGACTCAAGAGCGTCAAACTCCCGGAGGTGAGCGTTCTCCCCGTCCTCGTCAAGTACAGTATCTTCTACGTCGCCGCGCTGGTCGCGCTCGCGCAACTGGGCGTCGCTATCTCGGCGCTGCTCGTGCTCCTCCGGGTGTACGCGCTCGGCCTGGTGATCCTCGCGTTGCTCTCGTTCTGGGACCTGCTCCGGGCCGGCGCCGCCGGTATCTACCTCCTGCTGTCGGAGCCGTACAGCATCGGCGACCGCGTCCGGATCGCCGGCAGCGAGGGCATCGTCCAGGAAGTCGATATGTTCACCACGCGCGTCGAGAGCGACGGCGAGGAGTACATCATCCCCAACCAGAAAGTCTTCAAATCCGGGATCGTCCGCATCCGCGACTGAGGCCGATTTGTTCGCCGCTGGGCAGTCACTCCTCGACGGGCGTGGCCGGGACGCCGGCGACCGTCTCGCCGGCCGGGACGTCGTCGGCGACCAGCGAGTTGGCGGCGACCTGCGCTTCGGCGCCGATCTCGACGCCCGGGAGGACGATGGCACCGGCGCCGATCATCGCGCGTTCGCCGATAACGACCTCGCCGGTGCGGTACTCCGTCTGGAGGAACTCGTGGCAGAGGACGGTCGCGTCGTAGCCGACGATCGCGTGGTCCTCGACGCTGATGAGATCCGGCCAGAAGACGTCGGGCGTCGATTCGAGCCCCCACGCGACACCGTCGCCGACGGTGACGCCGATCCGACGCAACAGCCAGTTTTTCGCCCGCATACTGGGACAGACCCGGCAGACGACGATGACGACGTAGTTGAGCATCACCCGGAGGGGGTGGCGGGCGTCGGGCCAGTGGAAGATGGAGTTGTACGGCCCGGTCGTCGGGTGTCGCGTGACCCGGTCGTACCGAGCGGCCCCGGCGTCCGCTGTCCCGGCCGGCGCGTCAGTCTCGTCGGCGTCGTCACGGATACCGCTGTCCTCGCTCACGCACCGCGTTTCGGCCCCGTCGCTCTTGAATCCATGCTGTCGCGGCCGGGGAAAAAATGAGCGGCCTCACTCCACAGTTCGTTCCGGGTATCGCTCCGAGTCACCGCTCCCGGTCGTGAGGGGGGCCGCCGACCGCCTCCGGGCCGGTGAGATACGAGGCGAGCACGCTCGCCTGTCCGCGCCGCAGGACCCGACTCGCGGTCGACTTGTCGACCCCGACCTCGTCGGCGAGGTCTGCGAGCGTACACGCCCGGGGGACCTCGAAGTAGCCTTCGCGGAGCGCGACGTCGAGCAGTTCGCGCTGGCGGTCGGTCACGAGTCCCTCGTCGTCGGCCACGCTCGTCAGCGAGAGGAGCTCGTAGGCGGTCCCGTTGGCCTCGAGCGCGTCACGGAGCCGGTCGAACTCCGCGCGGGTCCCGGTGAGGTCGAACTCGTACCAGCCGTCGCGGACGACCAGCGGGAACTCCGGCGGGAGCGCCGACTCGTCCAGGAACTCGTAGAGCTCGGTGTCGGTCGTCTCGTATTTCGCCAGCGTCCGGTCCTCGGTGGCCTCCAGACACTCGTAGTCGGTCACGGACGGGTGCGCGGCGACCGCTTCGCCGACCGCGACCGGGTCCGCAGCGACGGTCTCGCCGAGTTCGACCGCACGGTCCCCGGTACGGATCCCCGACAACAGCCTGAACGTCGCGTCGGGCGCGGCCTGCGAAACCTCGTCGACCCAGACGCCCTCCGGGAGTCGGATGCGAAAGCGCGCGTCGATCACGCCGCCGTCACCCCCGCGACCGCCGGCGTCTTCCCGTCTCGACCGTGACGAGTGCAACATGTTGCCATAAATCCCACTCCCGGTCCGCTCGATGCTAAAGGTATGCCTGCACCGCTGGCGACAGTTCGAGATGGACTCTCGGCGCTCCGGTCGTGGTTCCCCGGCGGACCTGACGGCCCTGGAGAGGGTGAAAAGCGCGCGGACGGCGGTTCTGGTCGCGTCCACGCCGACCGCGACGACGACGTGGTCGTGTTCGTCGTCGGGATGCGGATCAACGCGTTCCGGAAACTCCACCGCTGGCTCCCCGTCGCGCTCGTCGCGCCGCGGATGGTCCGGGAGCTCCGCAGTGACGACGAGTCGGGACTGCTCGGGAGCTGGTCGTTCGTCTCGCCGCCCCGAACCGTGGGGTTCGTCCAGTACTGGGAGTCGTTCGAGGCGCTCGAAGCCTACGCCCACGACAGCGACGCGCTCCATCGGCCCGCCTGGACCGAATACTACCGCGAGCGCGACGACGGGTCGGTCGGCATCTGGCACGAGACCTATCGCAGCGACGAGTACGAGTCGGTGTACAACCACACGCCGCCGCGCGGGCTCGGCGCGGCCGCCGGCAGCGACCTCGCCCCCGCGACCGGCGAGCGCGACACTGCGGCGGGCCGGATCGGCGTCGACGACACCGACACTGCGGCCGGTGACTGACGACCCGAATCGGGGAGGGGACACGGGCAATCGCTGCGGTCCGCTGACGCTCGGCTACCTCCTCGGAACTGTGTGGGTAGAACGCTGGCCTCGGTACTCACGACTCACGATCTATCGATGGTGACTGTAACCAGAAGCCGCTACTACGTCGATTGATCGGCCGCCGGACTGCTAAGACTGTTCAGCTACGTGGACGGCACACCAGTTCGCCAGATTTCTCACTCGCTCACCTGTCTCTGATATCGTTCTCTCAGTTTTCATCCACCTGAATTGCTGTTCGAGTTTCAGACCGGGCGCGCGGGACAACGTTTGTTATCTTCTAACACAAACCTTACCGTGTGTATGACTACCGAGGACAGCTCACTGCCAGAAAGTGCGCTGGCCGACATCGACTATCTATCGCGGTCGGACAACCGGGTGGTACTGCTGGACGCCCTCGCTGACGGGCAGGCAACACGCCGGACACTGGCCGACGAAACCGGTGTCTCACGAACGACGCTCGACCGCATCGTCACCGAATTCGAGGAGCGCGGTTGGGCCGAGCGGACGACCGATGGCGAGTACACCGCGACAGCGGCGGGTCGACACGTCATCGGAGAGTTTCGCCCGATGGTTGAATCGGTCGCGGCGGTCGATGCACTTGGTGGAGCCGTCGAGTGGCTCCCGACCGACAACCTTGATGTTACGCTCTCCGCGTTCAGTGACGCGACGGTTCGCCGCCCGAAAAACGCCGACCCGGCCGAGGCAGTCGAGTTCGTGACAGACCTGCTCCGCGAAGCCTCACAGTTCCAGACACTGACTCACCTGTTTCCACCGGGACTGTTCGCCCGCGCCATGCACGAGGGAGTTCTGTCCGGCGACCTGACGGTCGAAGCGGTAGCGACGACGGCGGTGGTAGACCACATCCGAGGCTCCGAGGACCGGCGAACCCGCTGGCAGGATGTGCTAGCCGGGGATGCTGCCCTGTACAGATGTGACCCGCCAATTCCCTGTAACCTGATGGTATTCGACACGACAGTTCTTATAAAACGAAGCGACACCGGGCCGATTGACGACGCCTACGGCGTACCAATCGTCAGCGAGAGCGAGCAGGTCCGCGACTGGGCACGCAACCTGATAGACGAGTACCAGACGGCGGCCACGCAAGTTGACTCAGAATCGCTCGACGGAAGGTAATCGGCCGGGCTGCACGACGGTGGCTACTGGGTGACATCCCCATGCCATGAGGATATCATTGACAGGTGACCTGACACACCCGTGGGCCGAAATCATCGAATATGGCCGCCACAGCCAACCACGGCCGAGCACAGACCGTCTGGACACCTGCTGTCCGGGCGAACCGAGTTCGCCGCAGTTCGTGCCACGCTCGAAGCGGGTGGTCGCGATGACGCTCGCGACGATCCCCGAATACAATCCCGAACAGACCCAGCGACTCGGGGACCGGGCCATCGTTGCTGGCGGGAGCATGGCAGGCCTCGTTACAGCCCGCGTACTCTCCGATTACTTCGGTTCCGTCATGGTCATTGAAGCCGACGAGTACCCCGATGACCCGGCCCCTCGTCGTGGCGTGCCTCAGGGGACGCAGGTCCACGCTCTGCAAGAGTCTGGGCGCGCCACCCTCGAGGCCCTGTTCGAGGGGTACACCGACGACCTGCTCGCTGCTGGCGGGGTCGAAATGGACAGCGCGAGTGATTTACTGCTGTACAGCCAGAGCGGTTTTCTCGCGGATGGCACGGAGCAGATTCCCGGATACACTGCTACACGTCCGCTTGTCGAGGACGTTACGCGGCGACGCCTCGAGGCCGTCGAAGGAGTAGAGTTCCGGACCGGCTGTCGCGTCGTCGACTACTCGTGTGACGGCTCGACGGTCGACGGCGTCGTCCTCCGGGACGGGCCGGGTGAGACAACCCACCTCCCGGCTGAGTTTGTGGTCGACGCTACCGGGCGGACGAGCGTGACGCCCGACTGGCTGGAGCGCAACGGCTACGCCGCCCCGCCGGGCGAGAAAGTCGATATCGACGTCGGCTACAGCACTGTGACAGTCGAGCGGTCACTGGACGAAGAGTGGGGAGTGCTCGCAGCAGCCGAAGCCCCGCGAACGCGCGGTGGGGTCGCGTTCCCGGTCGAAGACGACTGCTGGCAACTCAACTTCCACGGCGTCCACGGTGACCACCCGCCGGGCGACGTCGACGGTCTCGTCGAGTTTGTGTCGACGCTGCCGGTTCCACACCTGGAGCGACTGCTCCGGGAGCGGCGGGTGATGAGCGAGGTCAGTCAGTATCCGTTTCCGTCGAGTCGCCGCCAGTACTACGAGCGCCTCGACGACTTCCCCGAGGGCTTCGCAGTGGTGGGCGACGCTGTCGCGAGCTTCAATCCCGTCTACGGGCAAGGGATGTCAGTCGCCGCGCTCGAGGCGCTGGAACTTCACCACACGCTGGCCGATGGGCTAGCTGGAATCGGGCCGCGCTTTTTCCAGCGGGCCAGCGACGTGGTCGACACGGCGTGGTCGCTGGCCGTTGGAGCAGACGCACAGTTCGCCGAGACGACGACGCCGGTTTCGCCGGCCGAGGACTTGTTTGCCCGGTACTTCGCCCAGTTCACCCGTCGGTCTCATTCTGACCCCGTATTGCGGTCGGCGTATATGCGTGTGCTCTCGATGGAACAGCCACCGCGAGCCTTGCTCCGACCGGGTCTTCTCGCCCGGGTGTTGACACCGAGAGCAATCAGCGGACGGGTTTCCGACGCTGAATCCCCCTCGCCGTTCGGGGGTGCGGACGCATGACTGGCAAGCGGCGCGCGTTCTTCGAGCGCTACACGGATGCGTGGAACGACCACGACCCTGACGCGGTCGTAGCCCAGTTTGCATCCGATGGCACGTACGTCGACCCGTCGCTCGACGACCCGCTTTCGCGCGCGCAGGTTACCGACTTCGTCGCTGAGACGGTGGCAGCGTTCCCGGACGTCCGCTTCACTGAACGCCAGGTCACCACGGCCGAATCGAGCGAGAACCTCGTCCTAACCGCCGAGTGGACGATGACCGGAACCCACGAGGGGTCGTTCCAGGGGCTTCCGCCAACTGGTGAGACGATCGAAATCGAGGGTGTCGATATCGTCACAATCACCGACGAGGGAATCACGTCGATCAACGGGTACTTTGACCAGTCAGCGGTGATGTCCCAACTCGGGCTGACCTTCCCGACAGTGCTCGGGAAGGTACCGACGCTCGCCGTCGGGGCAGTACGAGCGGCGCTCTCCTGACTCAGTAGGAACACCTTTTTCGGGTCTCAGAGAGTCACGGACAGGATTCTCCGACGTTCGTTCGCTTCTCTTCGGGGATGTATGGATAGAAAGCTGGCCTCGGCACTCATAGGGGTCGTCACGGCCGGGTCGTCACGCCGGCTCGGCCACCGCGAGTCGTCATCGGCCACGCGTCGGTAGCGGTCGACGAGGGATGAATATTCCTCTCGGTGGCCGGTGGCGCCCGTCGGGTCGGACGGGCGACAGACCGGACGCCCCAGTAGACACAAGACGCTGGGGATCCGAACGCCAGGCAGAGAATGGACGACACAGGCGACCGTCGCTCGCTCGACCGGCGGTCGTTTCTCGGCTGCGCCGCCGGCGCTGCCCTGACACCGGCCCTCCTGTCCAACGGCACCGGCGAGACCGTGTCGCTGACCGACGACGAGCAGGCGCTGTCCGTGGCGACGTGGAACTGCTATCTCGGCGTGGACGTCTCGGGCGTCGCCGACGTGGAGTCCGAGTCCGAACTGCGCTCGCTGGCGACGGACCTGCTCGCGACGGCGCGGACTCACCCGTACGGTGCTCGCCTCGACGCCATCGCGGACGAGATCGCCACACACCACCCAAACGCCGTGGCGCTCCAGGAGGCGGCCCGGATCCGCACTCGACCCGTCGATTCTGACGGCGAGTGGACGGTGGTCGCGAACCTGCTGCCGGCGCTACGGTCGCGTCTCGCCGACCGGGGGCTCGACTACGACGCGGCCGCGTCGGTGCGGACGACGCAGGTGACCGTCGAGGCCGACGCCGACGAGGGGCCTGTCGACGTCCAGTTGCGCGACCGGGACGCGCTGCTCGTCCGCTCGGACGCCCAGATCCGCGACACGCGGAGCGGGCGCTACGCCGCGGCGCTGACCGTCCCGATCCCGTGGGGCGACGGGCAGTTCAGGCTGGCGCGGGGCTACTGCGTGGCGGACCTGCGGGTCGCGGGCCGAACGGTGACGGTCGTCTCTACCCACCTCGAGTCCGCCTCGGCCATCCTGCGATACCTGCAGGCCGAGGAACTGCTCGGCCGGCTCCCCGGCGACCGCCCGGTCGTGCTGGCCGGCGACTTCAACAGCGGGCCGGGGACCGCAACCACCACATACGACAGACTGACCGGGCCGTACGCGGACGCGTGGGCGGCGCTGCGCTCGGGTGGCGGGAACACCTGCTGTCAGCGCTCGTCGCTACGCAACGAGAACTCCCGTCTCGGGTCGCGGATCGACGCGGTCCTCTACCGCGGCGACCTGACGCCGACGGCGGTCGAGCGCCTCGGCGAGGAGGAAACCGACCGCGTCGAGGCGACTCAGGGAGGCGAGACGGTTTCGGTCTGGCCCTCCGACCACGCCGGCGTCCTCGCCACGTTCGACCTCGACTGGGCGACGCCGACCCCGTCACCGACTCCCTCGCCCACGCCGACACCGTCACCGACTCCCTCGCCCACGCCGACACCGTCACCGACTCCCTCCCCGACGCCCACCGCCACGCCGACAGCGTCACCGACGGTGACACCGTCACCGACGCGGACGCCCTCGCCGGCACGGGCGCCGACGGCCACGGCGACGGAGAGCTCGCCGCAGGGTCCGAAGAGCGGGAAGCCGACCGGCGACCGAACGGACAGAGGCCCGAAGACTCCGCTTTCGGGGGACACCGACGAGGGCGGGGGCGAGGGCACGGCCGGGTCGGGGGCTGGATTCGGTGTCCTGGCGGGGCTGGTCGGCCTCGCAGTCGGTGCGCTCGCCAGGCGTCGCGGCGACTGATCGGGTCGTCACGCCGATACGTTTATGATGGATACCAGAAAGGAGTGTCACGTATGGCGCAGTGTCCGAATTGCGGTGCGAACGTGGGGCAACGGGCGACGGTTTGTCAGTCCTGTGGTGCGTCGCTGACGGGCGGACAGGGGTCCCGGGCGCACAGTCACGACGATCGGTCCGCTGAACAGGGCGACCAGCCTCGAAATCAGGGCGGTGGTCGAGGCGGCCAGCCAGGCGATCAAGGTGGTCAGCCCAGTGGTCAGGGCGGCGGTCGCGGCGGCCAGCCCGGCGGCCAGTCCGGCGGTCGCAGCGGTCAGCCCGGCGGACAGGATGGGCAACCCGGCGGTCGCGGTGGTCAACCGGGCGGTCAGGGCGGCGGTCGCGGCGGCCAGCCCGGTGAACAGGGTGGCCAACCCGGCGGCCAGGGCGGTTACGGTGGTCAGCCGGGCGGCCAGGGCGGCCAGCCCGGCGGTCGCGGTGGTCAACCGGGCGGTCGCGGTGGTCGCGGCGGCCAGGGCGGTCAGCCAGGAGGGCAAGGCGGTGGTCGCGGCGGCCAGGGCGGTCAGGGAGGTCAGCCCGGCGGTCAGGGCGGCGGATACGGCGAGGCCGCGGGGGGCGGACAGGGTCACTCCCGGGGCGGTCGCGGGCGGCAGGGGTCGGCCGGCCAGGGCGGCGGCCGACGCGCTCAACAGGGCCGGGCCGGGCAGCAGTCGGGTGCCGTCGGGCAGCAACCCGGTGGCGCCGGCCAGTACGGCGGGCCGCCGCCCAGTCAGACGGACGACGGCCTCGGGCGGCGCGAACTGCTCGCCGGCGCTGGCGGGGTCGCGATCCTCGGTGCGGGCGGTATCTACTTCTTCACGGACATCCTCGGCGGCGGGAGCGATGTCGACATCAGTTACGGCGACACCGTCGAGGGTGAGATCACGAGCGATTCGCCCGAAGACCCCGTCGACGGGCGCCTCGCGGAGCCGTACACTTTCGAGGGGAGCAGCGGCGACATGGTCCGAATCAGCATGCGCTCGACCCAGCTCGACACGTATCTCATCCTCACCAACAGCGACGACGCCCGGGTCGCCGCGAACGACGACGGCGGCGACGGGTACAACAGCGAGATCACGATGGGCCTCCCCGAGTCCGGGACGTACACGATCTGGGCGACCACGTACAACCCGAACAACGACGAGATCGGGCCGTTCACCCTCTCGCTGTCGGAACTGACCAACGCCTGACCGGGCGGGCGAGGACTTCCGCTTCGGGCAGCGGTCAGTCGCGGTGTTCGTCGGTCACCTCGTCGAGATTGACGACGCCCTCGGGGACGCGGTAGGCGGCCATCACCTCGCGGTCGGCGTCGGGTGCGTTCTCGGTCTTGTCGACGCTGTAGGCGACGTAGCGACACTCCTCGCGGTCGAACGTGAGCGTCGAGTAGCCCCAGTTGTGGCTGTCGAAGAACTCGATGTGGGGGTTCATCCCGGTGACCAGTTTCGAGAGGAGCGGTTCGGTCACCTTCCCGCGCCACCCCCGCGTGAGATGCAAGGCTTCGGCGACGTTGATCGAGGTGGTCGCGGGGGTCATGAACTCGACGCCGAAGCGCTCGCCCTCGGCGACCCCTTCGCCCCCCGTCACGCGCCCCGGATAGGAGGTCTGCTGGTAGCCGGCGATGTAACAGTGCATGTCGCCGGTGACGGTGACGAAGTTGTCCACGTCGGCGGCGGCGATGGTCTCGGCGATGCGCTGGCGCTCGCGCGTGTAGCCGTCCCAGCCGCCCTGCACCGGATATATCGACAGGGGGCCAGAGCCGATGCGAAACGGCATCGTGAGTACCTCGTCGGCCCAGACCGTCCAGGTGGCGTCCGATGTCGTCACGGTGTCGAGCAGCCACTCGCGTTGCTCCTCGCCGAGCATGGAGCGACCGGGCGGTTCGCGGTGCGGGCCGACGTTGTCGACGGTCGGGATAGCCTCCCGCGGCGGGTCCCGGAACAGCCGTTCGTCGGTCATCACCAGGTCCACGAGGTCGCCGAACTCGATCTCCCGCCAGAGTCTGAACCGCTCCTGAAGCGACTCGCCGCTGGGGTCGTACTCGACGCGGGCGGGCAGGTACTCCCACCAGGCGTGCATCGCGTCGGCGACCAGCCCCGTCATGAACTCCGGGTCGTCGCCGCGTGGATGTTCGCCTGCCGGGGCGTCCGTCTCGCGGTCCCAGTAGACGTCGTCGACGATCTCGTGGTCGTCCCAGCCGGCGATGAGCGTGTGCGATTCGAGCGCCTCCTGCATGAACCGGTCCGCCCGATACGTTCGGTAGAGATAGCGGTAGTCGCGCAGGTCGTGGACGTGGTCGTAGCCGCTCGGCAGTGACTTCTCACGACCGGGGTAGTCGTAGGAGCCGAGCCCCTTGAACGCCCCCGCGTCCGACTCGTAGATGAAGTCGCCGAGGTGGACCACGAAGTCGACGTCCTCCTCGGCGACGTAGTGAAAGGCGGGGTAGTAGCCGTTGAGGTAGTCCTGGCAGGTGAGGACGGCGAAGGAAATCTCCTCGGGCGAGGCACCTGGGCGGGGGAGTGTCTGACACCGACCGGTGCGGGAGGCGACGCCGTCGTAGACGAAGCGGTAGTGGTACTCGCTGTCGGCGTCGAGCTGGCCGTCGAGGTCGACCTTGACGGTGTAGTCGTGGGCGGCGATGCGCTCGTCCGAGACGACGACGCCGTCGTAGACGACGCTGTCGAACTCGGCGTCGGTCGCGACCTGGACGCCCAGCGACTCCCCCGACTCGAAGGCGTCGGGGGCGATGCGCGTCCAGAGGATGACGCCGGTCGGGGTGGGGCCGCCGCTGGCGACCGACTGCGGGAACGTCGCCAGCGGGTCGGCGTCGGGGTCGTGGTCGAAGACGTCGGCGTCGCTGGCGTCGACCACGTCCAGCGCGAGCGCCAGGTCGTGCGAGTCGAGTTCCGAGAGCAACTCGGCGTGGTCCTCCCCGTCGCGCGCGGGTTCGTCTCGGCCGTCGACGCTCGCGTCCCCAGTCATGCCACCGGATCCGGCGTGAGAACGTATGGGTCTTCTCCCCCGGGCCGGATCGACCGGGTCGAGTCGTTCACCGGGAACATTAATCGGTCGCGTTGCGAACGGTCGGTCGTGATCGACATCGACGGGAGCGCCGGCGGCGGGCAACTCCTCCGGAGCGCGCTGACGCTCTCGATGCTCACCGGCGACCCGGTCGAGATCGCGGACGTCCGCGGCGACCGCGCGGAGCCGGGGCTGAAGGCTCAGCACCTGGCAGCCGTCGAGACGGCCGCCGCGGTCTGTGACGCCGGCGTGTCCGACGGCGACGAGAGCGACGGTGACAGCGGCGTCGACCTGGGGACCGACACCGTCGTCTTCGAACCGGGGGACCCGACCGGCGGCAGCTATCGCGCGGACATCGGGACCGCGGGCAGCGTCGCGCTGCTGTTCGACACGCTCGTCCCCCTCGCGACCCGCCTTGACGAGCCGCTCGCGCTCACTGCGACCGGTGGAACCGACGTGAAGTGGTCGCCGCCGCTGGACTACTACCGCTCGGTCAAGCTCCCGCTCCTGCGCTCTCTCGGTCTCGCGGTCGCGGTCGACGTCGAGCGGCGCGGGTTCTACCCGCGGGGCGGCGGCGAGGCCACGCTACGGCTCTGGCCCTCGGAGTCCGAGACGCTCGACCTCACCGACCCGGGGCCGGTGACGGGTGCGCGCGTCTACTCGACGGCGAGCGCCGACCTTTCGGACGCGAACGTGGCCGAGCGGCAGGCCGCCGCCGCCGTCTCCGGTCTGGACGAGGCGGGCATCGAGACGGTGACCGAACGGACGGCCGCAGTCGAGACGGCGAGCACGGGATCGGTCGTCGTGGTCCGCGTCGACCGCGAGCGCGGCGTCGCAGGGCTGACCGCCTACGGTGAACAGGGGAAACCGGCCGAGAACGTCGCGGCCTCTGCCCTGGCCGACCTCGACTCCGTGACCGAACGCAGGGTCGCCGTCGACGCACACCTGGCCGACCAGCTCGTCGTCTTCCTCGGGCTTGCCGGCGGAGCGGTCGCGGCCCCGCGGCTGAGCCCTCATCTCGATTCGAGTCTGGACCTGCTGGCGGCGTTCGGAGTCGACGTCTCGGTCGACGAACGCGACGACCGGGTCGTCCTCGCGGCCGATTGAATGCGGTGTCGTCGGTCGGTCTGTCCGGGACGGGCGTCTCCACAGACCGAATCGTCGTCTGACGGCCGGGCTGAGCGCCCCTCCGAACCGAGCCTACTCGGCGGGGGCCGTCGCAGTAGGCGGCGCAGTCGTGCGATCCTGGGCGCGATCGATAGGTCCGACGTACCGCTCGAGTGCCAGTGTATAACTATCGGAGCGGGGGGCGTCTCTCGATCCGGTGAGAGTTGATGCAAACCGAAGGTAGAGTCCGCGTCAGTATCGTCGACTGAGCGACCCTCGCACTCGTAATAGTGGGGGCGATAAACTGGGGGCTGGTCGGCGTCGGCCAGTTCCTCGACGAGAACTGGAACGTCGTGAACATCATCTTCGAAGACTTCGCGGACGTCGAAGCTGGGATCTACGTCCTCGTCGGGCTCGCGGGGCTGTACGAGCTGTACTTCGCGTACCAGCTCTACAGCGGTTCCGCCCGCCCGCGGGGCGAACAGACGACCTGAAGACGACCGCAAGACTGCCTGCCGACCCGTACCCCGGCCGGCGAACCGCACCAGTTCGCCGACCACCCAGGCGTCCCCGACCGCTCCGCGGTCGGCTGGAGACCGCTCCGAACGGACGCGCGCTGTCGCCGCTCCACACGGCGTCCGCGCACGATTTCTTCACGACCGCAGCATCGCCACACCGACCGCAGCATCGCCACACCACTGCCAGCGGTCGCGACGGGCGGCTCACTCGATCCGCTCGCGAGCGGCCGCGACGACCAGCGGCAGGGTGATCGTCGCGTCGGCGTACACCGAGGCGTTGCGCGCGGCTTTCTCGAGTTTCCCCCACGACCGGGCCTCGTCGAGGGTCGCCCCCGAGAGGCCGCCGGTCTGTGGCGGGTCCATCGTCAACTGGACGGCGTAATCGTAGGCGTCGGGCGCGACGAGCATCGTCTGGAGGGTGTAGTTTTTCGGCACGCCACCGCCGACGACCATCGCGCCCGCCCGCTCGGCGTCGAACGCCTGGTCGGTGATCGTCGTCATGTCCGCCAGCGCGTCCAGCGTGAACGCGCTCGTCTGGGAGTACATCCACGCCTGCAGTCCGAGTACCGAGTCCTGGACTGCGGGGCAGTACACCGGAACGTCGTGTTCGTGGGCCGCCGCCGCGATACCCGGCCCCTCGGCCACGCCTTCGGCCTCGTTGACGTCTGCGTTCGCACGCCCGAGCTCCGCGGTAAAGCGCTGGATACTGACCGCACTGCTCCCGCTGCTCCCGCCGTCTCCGTCGCTTCCTTCACACTCCGCTTCCAGCGGCGGGAACACCTCGTTGCGGAGGTGGTCTTCGAACAGCGCGAAGTGTTCCTGGGGGAGATAGACGTTGTAGATACGGTCGACGCCCTCGTCGCGCAGGTTTTCGTCGTGCTCGCGTTCGGTCTTGCCCTCGGCGTGGACCTCGCCGTGGTGGTGTTTGCCGCCGATGGCCTCGATGGCGTCGTGGGTGAGGTTCGCGCCGGTCGTGACGAGCGCGTCGATGTGGCCGTCGCGAATGAGTTCGGCGACGATGCGGCGCATCCCCGTGGGGACCATCGCGCCGGCGAGGCCGAAGAAGTTGGTCACGTCGTCGTCGCCGATCATCTCGGCGTAGACGTCGACGGCCTCGTGGAGGTCACGGGCGCCGATGCCGGCCTCGCCGTACTGCTCGGCGAGTTCGCCGACGGTCATCCCGGCCCGCGCCTCCGCGTGGCCGATGGGGTCGTGGGCGAACGTCTCGCGGTCGTGATGTCCGTCCTCGGTCATGGGCCAGTATCGCCCCGCCGCGCGTTTCAACCTCGCGATTCCACGCGCGATCGGCACCCGCGGCCCTCCGCGCGATTCGCCACTCGCGCTCCACCAGTCCGCGGACGGCACAAGAGCGAAATGGGTCCCGTCCCTTGTCGGGACGATGACCGACGGCGCGGCGGCCTCGATACTCGACGACGCCGACTGCGAGCGCCTGCGGTCGCTCGTCCGGACCGACGGTGACCGCGAGTCGCTCGCGGTCGAGGCGCCCTACACGGGCGAGTCGATCGGTACCGTCCCGCACTGTACCCTGGCGGACGTCGACCGAGCGGTCGAGCGTGCGCGAGAGGCTCAGGAGTCGTGGGCCGAGCGGTCCGTCGACGAGCGGGCGGCGACTCTCCGGTCCGTCGCCGACGAGATACTCGCCCACCGCGCGGAACTCCTCGACCTCGTCCAACTGGAGACGGGCAAGGCCCGCTTCGACGCCCTGGAGGAGGTGCTCGACATCGTGGTGACCGCTGACTACTACGGCCGACGTGGCCCCGACTTCCTCGCGTCGACGCGCCGGACGGGCGCGATCCCGCTCCTCACGAAGACCGTCGAACACGCCCACCCGGTCGGCGTCGTCGGCCTGATCGAGCCCTGGAACTACCCGCTCACGCTGGCCGTCTCGGACGCGCTCCCCGCGTTGCTGGCGGGCAACGGCGTCGTCCTCGAACCCGCAGAGTCGACGCCTTTCGTCGCGCTCCGCGCCGTGGAACTGCTCGAATCGGCGGGTGTCCCAGAGGGACTCGTCGGCGTCGTCACCGGCGAGGGCGCGCGCCTGGGCGAACCGCTGATCGCTGGCGTCGACCACGTCACGTTCACCGGGTCGACCGCGGCGGGTCGCGATGTGGCAGCGACGGCCGGCGAACACCTCACCGACGCCTCGCTGGAACTCGGCGGCAAAAACGCGGCCGTCGTGCTCGCCGACGCCGACCCCGAGACGACCGCCCGCGGCCTCGTCAACGCCGGCTACGCCAACGCCGGGCAACTCTGCATCTCGACCGAGCGCGTCTACGTCGAGCGCGACGCGTACGAGTCCGTCCTGGCGGCCTTCGTCGCCGCGACAGAGCGCCGGGACCTCGGTGCGACCTACGACTTCGGGCCGGACGTGGGGTCGCTGATCGGCGCGGAGCAACTCGCGACCGTCCAGTCCCACGTCGCCGACGCCCGCGACCGCGGCGCGACCGTCGAAATCGGAGGGGAACACCGCCCGGATGTCGGCCCCTACTTCTTCGAACCGACGATACTGACCGACCTTCCCGCGGACGCGACGGCGGCGACCCAGGAGACGTTCGGGCCGGTCGTCTCCGTCGTCCCGGTCGCCGACGCCGACGAAGCCGTGAGGCGGGCGAACGACACCGACTACGGCCTGCACGCCAGCGTCTGGACGGGCGACCCTGCTCGTGGCGAGCGGGTCGCCCGGCGCCTCGAGGCGGGGACCGTGACGGTCAACGACGCCTACCGGGCGACGTGGGCCTCGACGGACGCGCCGATGGGCGGCGTCGGCGACTCCGGAATCGGTCGCCGCCACGGCCGTCAGGGGATCACGAAGTACACCGAGCCCCAGACCGTCGCGACCCAGCGAGGCCACCCGCTCGCCACGCCGGCGGCCCTTCCCAATCGGCTCGTCGCGGCGGGGGCGACGGCGAGCGTGCGGGCCGTCCGCGCGGTCAGCGCGCTCCGCGACTGGTCGCCGCTCGGGAGGGAGTGACCGATGCACCTGCTCACCGGCTTTCCGGGCTTTCTCGGCTCCGCGCTCGCGGGCCGGTTGCTCGAGCGCACCGACGACCGGCTCTGCTGTCTCGTCCAGTCCCACTACCGCGATGTCGCCGAGCGCCGCGCCGCCGCCCTGGCCGCCGAGGCCGGTGTCGCCGACGACCGCATCGAACTCGCCGAGGGCGACATCACAGACCCCGAACTCGCCGTCGACGACTACGCCGCGCTCCGCGATCGGACCGACGCCGTCTCCCACCTCGCCGCCGTCTACGACCTGGGCGTCGACCGCGCGCTGGCCGAACGGGTAAACGTCGACGGCACCGACCACGTTCTCGACTTCGCCGTCGGCGCCGAGGTGGACCGCTTTCACTACGTCAGCACCTGCTACGTCAGCGGTCGCTACGACGGCACCTTCACCCACCGTGACCTGGCCGTCGGGCAGTCCTTTCACAACCACTACGAGGCCACGAAGTTCCGCGCGGAGGTCGCCGTCCAGGAGCGGATGGCCGAGGGGTTCCCGGCGACGGTGTATCGGCCGGCCATCGCCGTCGGCGACAGTCGCACCGGCGAGACCCAGAAGTTCGACGGGCCGTACTATCTGCTGAAACTCGTGTTGCGCCAGCGCGGCGTCGCGTTCGTCCCCGTCCCGCTCCGGCCGCGCGCCACTCGGCTCAACGTCGTCCCGCGGAACTTCGTCGTCGACGCCATCGACACTCTCGCTGCATCGGAGGACACCGCCGGCGAAGTGTATCAGCTCTGTAATCCCCACCCGCCGACCATCGCCGACCTCGTCCGGCAGTTCGCCCGCGCGACCGGGAAGCGGGTGGTGCCGGTCCGCGGGACGTCGGGGATTTCGAAGCGCTCGCTGGAACTTTTCCCCGGACTGGCCGAGCGCCTGGGAGTCGAACCCGCGGCGTTGCCCTATCTCTCCCAGCCGACGACCTACACCGACGAGAACACCCGCCGCGCCCTCGCCGACACCGACGTTCGCTGCCCGCTGTTCGACTCCTACGTCGAGACGCTCGTCGAGTACGCCCGCGAACACCTCGACGAGGACGCCGGTGCGATGGTCTGAGCGGAGACGGCAGTCGACTGTGATTGATTCTGGCCGAAGACTCGGTGTGTGCTGGAAGCCTTCATCGCGCTCGCGAGCAGGAATTGCAACCGCAGACGGCACCGCAACCACCTTTCACGTAGTGAGGTGGAAGCCCTTGCCCTTCCAGTCCGCCAGGACGTATCTATGGCCTCAAGCGTTCGACCGTTCAACGTCGAATCGGCTTGTGCAACCTTCCACGTCGAATCGGCCAGTGCAACAGTCAACGTCGAATCGGCCTGTGCGACGAGAGTTTCCTGGTGGACTGAAAGGGCGAGGCGCGCTCGCGCTTGTTTAGTCGCCTCCGGGACCACTATCTGCGCGGGCGGTGCGGAGAGCGCGGATATGTCCCGGAGCGACCGCGAGCGGGGCGAGGGCTTTCAGCACTCAGGATCACTCGCGGTTGCTGTCGCGGTGGTATCTGTAATAGAAACAACAGTTAGCGAGCGGGGCGAGGGCTTTCGACTCTCAGGATCATTCGCGGTTGCTGCCGCGGTGGTGTCTGCAGTCGGATCAACAGATAGCGAGCGGGGCGAGGGCTTTCGACTCTCAGGATCACACGCGGTCGCAGTGTCGTCTGCGGTCCTCGTCACAACTCGTCGAACGCTTCGATCCGGTGGTCGCCGAGGACGCAGTGGCCTCGGTCGTGGGGGTCGGTGCGTTCGACGTGGACGGCGTCGAGGCCAGCGTTCCACGCCGCGCCGACGTCGGAGGGGTTGTCGCCGGCGAGGACGCCCGACTGGTCGCCGAAGCCCACGGCGAGGTCGTTCATCGCGAGTTCGACGGGCGTCGGGTCGGGCTTCCAGCCGGTCTCGTCCGAACAACAGACGACGGCGTCGAACCAGTCGCGGATGTCGTGATACGAGAGGACGGGGTCGGTAAGGTACGCCTGGCAGTGGGTCACGAGTCCGACCGGGCCGTCGAGACGCGAGAGGAGACGCGCGGCGTCGTCGTAGACGAACGTCGACTCCGCGCGGGCGACGGGGTCTTCGACTTCGTGGAACGTCTCCCAGAACCGCTCGGGGTCGAGGCCCACGCCGTCCAGCACCTCCTGACGAGCGCCGCCGGAACCCCACCACAGTCGGTCCGTTTCGCTGGCCGAGAGGCCGACGCCCAGCCGGTCGCCGACCTCGCCGACGACCGCCCTGGCGTAGGACCGCTCGACGTCAACGACCGTCCCGTCGAGGTCGAACAGCCAGAAGTCGTACGCGTCACCTGCCATCGGACTGTGTGAATATGCCGTCGAGTAACAAGTGCTTTCCGGCGACGGTATCGAACCCGGAATCGTGACGGCCGCAACGCTGTCCTGCGATCTGCGTGGGTCCAAAAGGCGATCGGCGCAGGCGGGCGCGGGCCGGTGCCGGTAAGGTCGGAAGTCGCCTCACTCGGCGAGGTCGTTGAATCGGGCGGCGAGGTCGGTGTCGTTTTCGGTGATCCCGCCGGCGTCGTGGGTGGTGAGGCGGACCTCGACCTCGCGCCAGCCGATCGTGATCTCGGGGTGGTGGAACGCTTCCTCGGCGACGCCCGCGATGCCCGACGCGAAGCCGACGCCGTCGAGGTAGGCGTCGAACTCGTAGGTCCGGACGATCTCGTCGCCGTCGCGGTCCCAGCCGTCGGGGAGCTGTGCCTCGATCTCCTCGTCAGAGAGCAGGTCTGCCATATCTGCGTGGTGGGGTGGCTCCCGCATGAAAGTTCGGTCGAGAGTTTGGACTGGGACCGGAGTTGGGCCTGTGTGATGTATGGTCTCGATGTGTTCGCTAGCTGTTGCAGCGACCGGTGACCCCACTGCGACTGGATACCACACCGCAACCGCAGACGGCACCGCGACCGCAACCGATTACGAGAGTCGAAAGCCCTTGCCCCGCTCGCGGTCGCTGAGCGGGATATTCTCGCTCTCCGCACCGCCCGCGAGAATAGAGCCGCACTCAGCGACTACATGAACGCGAGCGCGCCTCGCCCTTTCAGTCCGCCAGGAGAATTCTGCGAAGGCGGTCTATGATCGGCGGCTGGTCGGACAGGCGTGAGCCTCACACCTCCCCAGCCTCCTGCGCGCCTCGTCGTACCTCCTCGGTGCTCGTCCCTCGCGCGGTTCCGCCGCGCCACGGAGGGCGCGACGGCGCGCGCCGGAGTGGTCGGTCAGATAGTTCTCACAGCGACTGTTGCATATCTCGGACGAAAATCGGCGTCGAATCAGTCGTCGCTCAGCTGGTCGAGGACGGCGCTGGGCATCTCCTCGCGGACGCCCTCCGGGATCTCGGCGGGGTCGACGCTCATGCCGGCGCCGGGGACGCTCTCCTCGTCGGCGTCGAACTCGGGGTCGAACAGCTGGAGCGCGGTGTTGATCGTCGACCAGTCGTCCTGCTCGGCGGCGTCCCGGAGACTCTTGGTCGGCGCGGCGAGCAACTGGTTGACGATGGCGTCGGCCATCGACTCGACGACCGCCCGCTGCTCGTCGTCGAAGTCGGCCTCGTCGAGGGCGCGGTCGAGTTCGCTCGCCTTGACGCGCTCGGCGGACTCGTACATCGCCGAGATGACCTTGTCGGCGCGCTTGCGCTTGTACTGGGCGAGCAGGCGCTCAAACTCCACGTCGATCATCTCCTCGACGACCGTCGCGGCCTCGGCGCGTTGCTTGCGGTTCTCGTCGGTGACGCTCTCGAGGTCGTCGATGTCGCGGACGAAGACGTTCGACAGGTCCGCGGCCGAGGGGGAGACGTCCCGGGGCTGGGCGATGTCGACGACGAACGTGTCGCCGGCGTCGGCCAGCGTCGTCGCGTCGAGGACGTAGTCCGTGCTCGCCGTGGCGGTGACCACGACGCTCGCCCGCCCGGTCGCGCGCTCGATGTCGTCGACGCCGACGACGCTCGTCTCCGAGTCCAGCGTCTCGGCCAGTTGCACGGCGCGCTCGCGGGTCCGGTTGGCGACGGTGAGGTGCGCGGCGTCGTCGGCCAGCGTCTTCGCCGCGATCCGGCCCATGTCACCGGCGCCGACGACCAGCGCCTCCGCGCCGTCGACGCCGACGGCCTCGTCGGCCAGGCGGACGGCGGCGGTCGCCAGCGACACCGACCCCTCGTTGATGGCCGTCTCGGTCCGCGCGCGCTCGCCGACGTGGATGGCTTTCGTCACGCCGGCGTCGAGGACCGGCCCGATGCCGTCGGCGGCGCGGGCGTCCTCGAAGGCGTCGCCGACCTGGCCGAGGATCTGGTCCTCGCCGACGACCAGCGACTCCAGCCCGGCGGCGACGCGCATGAGGTGTCGCAGGCTCTCCTCGTGTCCGAGGTCGGTGACGACGCGGTCGGCGACCGACTCGAAGAAGACGTCCAGCGCCGCGCGGCCGTCGGCCTCGCTGCCGGTGACGACGTAGGCCTCGACGCGGTTGCACGTCTGGAGGACGTACGCCTCCTCGACGGCGGGAACCGACCGCAGTCGCTCCACGGCCGCCCGCTGACTGTCGACGCTCGCCGTCTCCAGGTCGTCGACCGTCGCGCGCTCGTGGGCGACGCTGGCTCCCGAAATCACGCCCGTTCCGACTGTCACGCCAGTTCACCTCTCACGACGGATCACCTGTCACGTCAGCTATCACGTCGGCTGCCACTTGCCGAGGCTTTGCGTTCCGGCTATCTAAAGCCTTCCAAACCGCGTCCGACCTGACAACGGCCCGAACGGCCGCGCGCCGGTCGTCGGGCGCCACGCCCGCCGATTTGAGGTCGTCCCGGATGTCCGCGGTCAGCGTCGCCATCTCGCCGGCCCCGCCGATCTCGGCTTCGATCCGCTGGCGCAGGTGTTTGCTCAGCGCCGGACTGCGCCCCCCGGTCGCGACCGCCGCGAGGACCGGGTCGTCGCGGACCGTCGCTGGGACGACGACACTCCCCGGATCCCGGTCGCCCGACTCGTCTGCGCGGTTGACCAGCGCGCCGCGTTCGCGCGCCTCGCGCTCGACCGCCTCGTTGAGGTCGGCGTCGTCGGTCGCCGCGACGGCCAGCGCGGGCTCGGTCCGGTCGAACCACGCCGGCACGTCCTCGGGTTCGGGTCGCTCCCGGACGCGCTCGGAGTCCCCGAAATCCGCGTCCGCGAAGTCGGGGCTGACCACGACCACGCGGGCATCGCGGGCGAACCGCCGGGCCTTCCGCGCGCCGACGCGGCCGCCGCCGAACACCAGCACCGTCTCGCCCTCGAAGTCGTGCAACAGCGGGATCATTCCTCGGGCGGCGCCTCCGCCTCGGTGTCGTCTGCCGCCTCGCTGTCTTCGGACTCGCCCTCGGCGTCCGTCGCGACCGTGTTCGCGTCGGCGCGGTCGGCGATCCTGATGCCCGTCTTCTTCAGGATTCGCGTCGAGAACAGGGTGTCCCAGTCGTCGTCGGTGACGTCCCAGAACTCGGCCATGCGTTCTCGGACCTGCTCGACGCGGGCGTCGCTCTCGGCCTCGCTGCGGCCGTGGGTCATCGCGAAGAAGTTGTACGGCCAGACGCCCTCGTGGCGCGGGCGGCGGTAGCAGTGAGTCACGAAGTCGAAAGCCGCAACCGCTTGCCCCACCTCCTCGACCACGTCGTCGGGCACGTCCCAGACGGTCATCCCGTTCTCGGAGTAGCCCAGCGCGTAGTGGTTCGGGATGACGCCGACGCGGCGGACCTTCCCCTCGGCGTCGAAGCGTTTGATCGTCTCCAGTACCCACTCGACGTCCTCGTCGAGCGCGTCGGCCACGTCCCGATACGGCGTCCGCGGCGTCGGAAGTCCGCCCTGGATCTCGACCACCAGCTCCCGTTCGCGCGGGGTCAGCGTCTCGCTGTCGGTCGGTTCGACCGCCGGCCCGAACTCGGAGAGATCGATCCCGCCGGGCACGTCCTCCAGGGGCCCCTCGACGGGGAACTTCGCCTCGACGTGGAACTCCCGCTGTTTCGGGAGGTTGTAGGTCTCCTGGCCGGTCTCGGCCTCGATGGCGTCGAGGACTTCCCGGACACGGTCCTCGTCTGCGACGGAAACGACGAACCAGACGTTGAGATGGGGGTGTTCGCGCTCGTAGTTGTGGGCGACCTCGGGGTGTGCGTTGACCTGTTCGACCACTTCGTCGAAGCGCTCCTCGGGGGCGTGCATGGCGACGAGGGTGGCCGTGCCGCCGATCGCCTCTGCGTTGATGAGCGCGCCGAATCGCGTGAGCACGCCCTCGTCTTCGAGGCGGGCGAGGCGTTCCTGTAGTTCCGCGGCGGTCACGTCGACGCCGTGGTCGCGCAGCGCTTCTGCCGCCGGTTCGTAGGGGTCCGCGACGACCGGGAACCCGCCCTGGAAGGCGTTGAGTATCGCCCGATCGGTCGCGTCGAGGTCCGTGGCGTCCGACTCTGTCATGGTCGGAACTCGGGCGGGGATGCCTATAAACGGCGCGTCTGTCGGACTCTGGCTCCCGGATACGCTCAGGGACAGTCGCGGTCGGTGAACGGGCGCGGTTCGCTCCCCTGGTCGACGGTGCGCATCGCTCCCGTATCGAGGTTCACGAGCACGGCCTGGCCGCCGTACTCGTGGGTCTGGTCGTGGCCGCGGACGACCACACAGGACACCGATTCCGGGAGTTCGAACGTCCCTGAGCGCGTGAACGGCGCCGTCGAGTGCGGGTGGGTGAGGTCCCGCCGACCGAGTCGCTCACCCGCGAGCGATTCGACCTGCCACCAGTCTGCGTAGCCGTCCTCGCCGTCGTCGTCGTGATAGAGCGTGACTTCGAACGTCACCGACCCGTCCGACCGCTCGACGGTGGTCCCGACGACGTTCGCCTCGCGGAGGTCGGGCTCGTCCGTCTGACCGGCCGGCCCGGCGTCCGTCACAGTCGGGCGGGCGTCAGCGCCTGTTGAGGTCCGGCGGGCGTCAGCGACTGTTGAGGTCGACCCCGCGCTCCCGACCGTCGTCGAGTCGGTCGCGCCCCCGTCGTCACCGGTACAGCCCGCGAGCCCCACCAATGCGCCCAGCGCGAGCAGGTCACGCCGCGAGAGAGTCACGCTATCGGTCACGAGCGATGGTCCGAGTGGGCGGCGCAAAAGGTTGGGGTCGGACTGGTGGAGGCGGAAAATGTTTGTACGTTGTTGTGGAATGCTAGCGTATGACAGGTGCCCGGAACGAACGGGCGGCAGCGATGATCGAACGCTGGAACCGGGTCTTTCGGGTACTCACGGCGGAGCCCCGTCGCCAGATCGTCGTCGCGCTGATGGAGGCGCCGCCCGGTCGAGAACTCGACCTCCCGGAAGCGGCGAACCCGCCGTATCTCCTCCGGGACCCCGAGGACCTCTACGCCGACCTCGTCCACACGCACCTCCCCATGCTCGCCGACGGCGGTTTCGTCGAATGGGCCAGCGACCCGCTCCGGGTGTGGCGCGGGCCGGCGTTCGAGGAAGTCGAGACGGTGTTCGCGGCGCTACACGCCAGCGCCGACCAGATCCCGCCCCAACTGACACAGGAGTGCCAGCGACTCGAAGAGGCACGACAGGGGCGGGAAGCATGACCAGAACTGACGACCTCGTGATCGACGTCGTACGAGCGCTCGCCGCGTTCGAAGGGGTCGAACCGCACGAACTCCCGTACTCGCTCCACAACCATGTCGCGACCGACGCGATACGCTCGCTGGCAGACAGCGACGACGACCGCTGGGAACTGACGTTCGACGTCCCGGACCACGTCGTGACGGTGAACGGAAGCGGCGAGATCCGGATCGACGGCGACCTGATCCGACGGAGCGATACCCGTCGCTCGGACCGCGTCTCGTAGGTGCCTGCGAGCGGTGACTTGCTCGAAAACGAGACCGTCTTACTCGAAGACGAGGCCCTCGCCGTCGTCGTAGAGCGGGTACTCCTCGCAGAGGCCGTTGACGATTTCGGCGACTTCGGCCTTGACGTCCTCGTCGTCGGGGTTGTCGATGACCTCGGCGATGCAGTGGCCGACCGTCTCGCAGGCGTCGGCGTCGAAGCCGCGCGTCGTGAGCGCGGGCGTGCCGGCGCGGATGCCCGAGGCGACGAACGGCGAGCGCGTCTCGCCCGGAACCGTGTTCGCGTTGAGGACGATGCCGACGTCCTCGAGCGCTTCCTCGGCCTGCTTGCCCGTCACGTCCGGGTGCGAGTCGCGCAGGTCCACGAGAACGAGGTGGTTGTCGGTGCCGCCCGAGACCAGCGAGAAGCCGTGTTTCTGGAGGTGGTCGCCGAGCGCCTTCGCGTTCTTCACGGTCTGTTCGGCGTACTCCTCGAAGTGCGGTTGCAGGGCCTCCTTGAAGCCGACGGCCTTGCCGGCGATGTTGTGCATGAGCGGGCCGCCCTGCGTGCCGGGGATGATCGCCGAGTCGACGGCGTCGCCGTACTCCGCGTCGGCCATGATGATCCCGCCGCGACCGGCGCGGATGGTCTTGTGCGTCGACCCCGTCACGAAGTCGGCGACGCCGACGGGCGAGTCGTGGACGCCCGCGGCGACGAGCCCGGTGATGTGCGCGATGTCGGCCATGTGGTAGGCGTCGACGTCCTCTGCGATCGCCTGGAAGGCTTCCCAGTCGACCTCGCGGGGATAGGCCGAAAAGCCGGAGACGACCATGTCGGGGTCGAACTCCTCGGCCTGTTCGCGGATGGCGTCGAAGTCCAGCCGGCCCGATTCGGAGTCGACCTCGTACTGCTCGACGTCGAAGACTTGGCCGGCGAAGTTCTTCGGGTGGCCGTGGCTGAGGTGGCCGCCGTGGGTCAGGTCCAGCGAGAAGATCCTGTCGCCGGGTTCGAGGACGGCCATGTAGACGGCCATGTTCGCCTGCGACCCCGAGTGGGGTTGAACGTTGACGTACTCCGCGCCGTACAGTTCCTTCGCGCGATCGATGGCGAGCTGTTCGATGGTGTCGGCGTGCTCGCAGCCGCCGTAGTAGCGCTCGCCGGGGTAGCCCTCGGCGTACTTGTTCGTCAGCACGGAGCTCTGGGCCTCGAGAACCGCCTCGCTCACGTGGTTCTCGCTCGCGATCATCGCCAGTGTGTCGCCCTGACGCTCGACCTCCGCCGCGAGCGCGTCCGCGGCCTCCGGATCCACCTCCCGCACGGTGTCGTAGTCCATTGTACTCCCACCTCCTCACGGGCGCGTCAATAATCTATTTATCCGCTGTTGCCTGTGACGCACACCTCGCGCCACGCCGAAGGGGTGGGTGCCACTTGCCCGCGCCGATGGGGAGCAACTCTCACCAGCTATCGAGGCGAATTCAACCCCACCCGCCCGGTAAAATTAAGTGTGATAATTCGAAACACACAGCCGGCGCATGAACACGACGTTTCTGGAAGACGACGTGGGAGCGGTTCTCTCGGCGGCGTTCAGCGAGGTCGACGGCGAGGTGTACGTTGTCAACCCGATCGGCGACAGTATCTCGGATCTGGTCTTCCGGCTCCACGGGCTCGACGACCCGCCGACGGTTCGACTGCTCGCGGCGAAAGACCCGCTGAAGGCCGCGGTGGCCGATTTCATCGTCGCTGGTCACACCGCGGACCTGGTCGCCGCCGAGACGCTGTCGATCCGCGTCCTCGGCGAGACACCGAAGGCGTCGCTGGTCGTCGCGGACGACACCGTCGTCTCGCTCGTCGAGGGCGGCGACAGCGTGGGCGGACTCACCGCGACCGACGAGGCGTTCGTTACCGAGGTCCGGGACCGCTACGAGCGGTCGTGGGCGGCCAGCGACGAGTTCACCCTTCGAACGCCGCCGCTGTCTCGCGTCCGCGAGACGCTCGCGACCGACCTGGGCGAGGGGACGGCCGCCGACTTCGACGCGGTACTCGACTCGCTGTCGGTCGCCAAGGGCGACGGCGAGGGGATCGACGAGGTGACGATCACGCTCCTCGTGGCCGCTCGCAACGGCGAGTTGCTCTACGACGTCAGCAAGTGGGGCGAGGACGTCGGCCTCGCGAGCAAGGCGACGTTCTCCCGGAAGAAGACCCAGCTCGAAGACAGCGGCCTCATCGACACCGAGAAAGTCCCTATCGACGTCGGCCGGCCGCGCCTGCGACTCCGCCTCGGCGACGACGAACTTGCCGCGGCCGACCCCGCGGACCTGGCCGGTCTCGTCGGCGAGCGCCTGGCCGCCGAGCGTGACCGCTGAGCACGGCGCCTGGCCGCCGAGCGTGACCGCTGAGCGCGCCCACGAGCACGCCCACTGAGCGCGCTCGCGCGGCCGAGCCCCACGTCTTTTTGCCCCCGCCGACCCACCGAGCGGGCATGACAGTCGCCGTTGTCGGATCCGGACCGGCCGCGGACGCCGTGGAGACGGCGCTCGCGGACACCGAAGCGGACGTCGAACGCGTCGAGACCACGCGGATCGGTCCCGCCAACCGCCTCGCGGTGGTCGTCGACCAGGCCGGCGCGGCCACGTTCGAACACGCCAGCGACCGGGCGCGCGACGCGGGGATCCCCTGGTTCGCGGTCGAACTCGGCGGCGTCGGCGGCTACCCGCTCGTCGACGCCGCCGTCGCCAGTTTCGACCCCGAGGGAGCCTGCTACCGCTGTCTCTCCGCGCGCGTCGGCTCGAACGCACAGGCCGACGCCGAACCGACGAGCCCGCCCGCCGACGCGACGGCCCGCTTCGCCGGCGCCGTCGCGGGCCGCGAAGTCGCCACCTTCCTCGACCCCGCCTCGCCCGACCATCTCGGCACCGTCGTCGAGCTCCCATACACCCGTCGGGAGTTCCTCCCGGTGCCGGGCTGTGACTGCGGCGGCGACCGCGATCGCGTCCTCGACGGCAACGCCGTCGACCGGCCGCTCGACCGCTCTCTGGAACGGGCCGAACGCGCCCTCGACGACCGCGTCGGCATCGTCGCCGAGGTGGGCGAGGCCGAATCCTACCCCGCACCGTACTACCTGGCACAGCTCTGTGACACGTCCGGGTTCGCCGACGCCGCGGCGCCGCGACAGGCCGCCGGCGTCGACGCCGGCTGGGACGCCGCGTTCATGAAGGCGCTGGGCGAGGGGCTCGAACGCTACTGCGCCGGTGTCTACCACGGCGAGGAGTTCCGCCGAACTGCCGCGACGGATCTGGCGGATGCGGTCCCGCCGTCGGCGTTCGTCCGCCCGGAGGAGTGGATCGACGCGGCGGGGGGGACCGACGCGGCGGGGGACAACCCCGACGGCCGCGACGACGCCGAGCGGCCCTGGGTCCGCGGCGAGAACGTTCTCACCGGGGATCCGGCCTCGCTCCCGGCCGAACTCGTCCACTACCCGCCGCCCGAGCGGACGATCAAGCCGTCGGTCACCACGGGACTGGGCCTCGGCAACGCCACCGTCGAGGCGCTGCTGTCGGGGCTGTACGAGGTGATCGAACGCGACGCCTCGACCATCGCGTGGTACTCCTCGTACGACCCGCTCGAACTCGTCGTCGAGGACCCCACCTTCGAACAGCTCGCGGCCCGCGCCGGCGCCGACGACCTGGATGTGACCGCCCTGCTCCTGACCCAGGACGTCGATATTCCGGTCGTCGGTGTCGCAGTTCGGCGCGAGGAGTACCCGAAACTGGCGCTGGGCACCGCCGCGCATCTCGACCCCGAGCGGGCGGCCCGGAGCGCGCTCGCCGAGGCGGTCCAGAACTTCGTCGAACTCCGCGAGATGGGGCCCGAGGACGCCGAGACGGTCGACGGTGCGATCGGCCCGTACGCCCGCGACCCCGCGCCCGTCGAATCGTTCGTCGACCCCGACCAGCAGGTGCCGGCCGCCGCGGTTGGCCCCGACGACGTGCCCTCGGGCGGGCGTCACCTGCGGGCCGTCGCCGACCGCGTCGAAGCTGCCGACCTGGACGTGTTCGCGGCGCGGACGACCACGCGGGACGTGCAGAAACTCGGCTTCGAGGCCGTGCGCGTGCTCGTCCCCGAGGCCCAGCCGCTTTTCTTCGACGACCCCTTCTTCGGCGAGCGCGCCCGGACCGTGCCCGAGCAGTTGGGCTTCGAGGCCGACCTCGACCGCGAGCACCACCCGTATCCCTGACGCCGGCCGAAATCGCGGGACAGCAGTGTCGGTTTCTTCGTAGACGGGTTGCGAAAAACGTCGCAGATACCCGAGGGATACGAGGATTTAAGCGACGGGGTGTTGTGTGTTCACATGCCAATCCGCCGTCGCTTCTCCTGTTGGAGCGAGGATGGGCAGAGGGACATCATGGTATCAGAGTTCGACCTCCCGTGTACAGACTGTAACCAGCCGCTGCAGCGGGCAGAAGTGGAGTTGTCGCCCGACCGTGGGCCGCTGACCGTCGCGGAGTGTCCGACCTGTGGGAGTCGGTACTACCCCGAATCGGCCCTCGAACAGGTCTGACGACTACCTGATTCAGTTCTGCGCCGCCGGCCAGCCGTCGGCTCGGCGTTCGATGGCGCCAGTGTGAAATCGGGCGGCGTCCGAACCGCTCAGATCCCGAAGGTGACCCGCAGGATGTCGCGGGTTCCGGGTCCGAGGCCAACTGCGACCGCCCCGATCAGCAGGAGAATGGCGTAGCGCGGGCTCTCGTCGAAGATCTGTTCGTCGAAGACCCAGACGATGCCGAGCGCGACGGCGAGTTTCACGACGAGGAACGGCCAGGACGTGCCGACGACCGACGAGAGCGATTCGGGCTGGATGGAGTCGGTGATGTCGATGATCGCCCGGTTGACGACGTGTTTCGCGCCGTAGCCCTCGGAGGGGTGGCCCAGCTCGGGGAGCCAGTCGGCCGCGACGACGTTCGCGACGCCATCGATGGCGTGGGCCCAGAGGACGAACAGGCCGATCTTCCCCGTGCCGGCGTGGATCGGCTCCTCGTAGCGGTCGGCGGCCACGTAGAGGCCGTACGCCAGGACCGACGCCAGTCCGACGTCGACGAGGAGGATCTGCGGGTAGAACTCGACGTAGTCGGTCGACACCGAGACGTAGCCGAGATACGCGAGCGTGAGCCCGAGGACGGCCGCGCCGATCCCGGTCAGTACGGTGTACCTGTCGGGCACGTAGTCGTTTGCCTCCAGCCAGATGCTCGCCAGGAGCGCCCCGAACGTGACGAGGAAGACGGTCACGTAGATGATCGGGCTGATGAACAGCGTGTTCAGCGGATAGGAGAGCACGGGGTCGGCCCCGACCGCGACGGCCATGTCGCTCGCGTCCTCGACGACCCGGAGCGCCCCGCCGAACAGCATGAACGGGATCAGCGAGAAGAACAGCCGCGGGTCCTCGCCGACTTCGAGCCGGTCGAGGACGAGCACGACGCCGATCATCATAAAGAGGAGCACGGCCATGTAGCCGAGCGTCGAGACGGTGGTGTAGCCGGTCTCGGCGACGACTGCCGATTCGGCAGGCGTCGGGCAAGCGTCGTAGTACAGCGAGGTCTGTCCACCGTCGCGGATGGCACAGACGGCGCCCTTCGCGTCGGAGTAGACGGGGCCCCAGAAGTACTGCCAGATGAAGCGGTCGTAGACCGCTTTCGGCGCGAGGATCGACCCGCCGACGAGCGCGGCGAGGGCGGCGAAAAACGCCGCCAGCCAGTTCCGTTCCGTGAGGTACTCGCCGTCCATGCCCGACACGCCGCGAGCGTCGCTGTTTAGCTTTCCGGTCCCGTGCGCTCGGACGACGCACGCGCAACGTCGAGGACGGTCCCGTGCGCCTCGCCGTTCGAGGCGACCAGCCCCTCGCTCTCGGGCCCCCAGGGCTCGCCCTCGATGTCCGTCACGGTCCCGCCGGCCTCGCGGACCATGTGGACGCCCGCGAGCGTGTCCCAGACGGCCTCGCGCTCGGGGTCGAACGTCGCGTCTATCTCGCCGCTCGCGACGAACGCGAGCGTCGCCTGCATGCTGCCGAACCGCCGGAGATCGCCGAGCCGTTCACCGACCGCCGCACAGCCAGCGCCGAATCGCTCGGCCCCGCCGTCCTCGCGGGCGAACGCGCCCACCGGCACGGCGATGAACGTCTCCGGGTCGGTCTTCTCGCTGACGGCCAAGGGCGACCCGTTCCGTGAGCCGCCGTCGTCGCCCGCGGCGTACATGTCGTCGACCGTCGGGAGGTACGTCGCGCCCGCGACGACCTCGCCGCCGGCCACCGCCGCGACGCTCGTCGCCCACAGGCGCAGGCCGCCCGCGAAGTTCGTCGTCCCGTCGATGGGGTCGATAACCCAGGTGTCTCGCCCCTCGGGCAGGGACTTGTGGACTTCGACGTCCTCGCCGGGACCGCCCGACGGCGTCGCCTCCTCCTCGCCGACGACGGCGTCGTTCGGGAACTCCTCGCGGACCGTCGCTATCACCTGCCGCTGGGCGGCCTCGTCGGCTTCGGTCACCAGGTCGTTCTTGTCGGCTTTCGTCTCGACGCGCAGTTCCCCCCGGAAGGCGTCGCGAGCGACGGCGCCGCCGGCCCGCGCAGCGCGTTCGGCCACCGCCACCCGCCTGTGAGCGTCTGCCATACCATGGCCTGGAACGACCGGACAAATAGCCGCTGTGTTTTCGCTCGCTACGCCCCGGCCGCTCGGCCGGCCGCGCTCACGCTTCGGGGTCGTCGGCCAGTCGCCCGCCGCCCTCGGTCTCGTCGGCCGCTTCGAGAATGGCGACCGCCAGATCCCGCGCCTGCTCGGGCGTGTACAGCGTCCGCCCGCCCTGCGATTGGTCGATGCGGACGTAGCCGTCGCGCTCGCCGATGTCGAAAAAGGCCGTGTTGTCGAGTCGGGAGACCGCCGGGCGTCCCGCACCCTTGTCATTAGTTGCCATGTCTACCACTGGGAGACAATCGTGTATAAACGTGGCTCTGGGTCTGCAGAACTGATCGATCCGTCACTCATCGGGCCGAGTCGCTACTCAGTGTGTCGTTCTGGGACGCTTGCGAGGGGAGATATCCTCGGACGGGAAGTCCTCAGCAGTGGTCGGTGTCGTTCTCGCGAACGATCCGCACCGCACCCGTCTCGCGGTCGACCGCGAACTCGGTGACCGAGCAGTTGCCCTGTGACTGCTCCAGTATCGCGTCGACGATATCGAGGTCTTTCAGGTGACCGAGGAGCAGACGGATGGGGCCACCGTGTGTCACGACGAGGACGGTCTCTCCCGACCCACACTCGGCGAGTGTCCTCTCCCAGCGCTCGACGACACGGTCGCGAACGTCGACGAGGCTCTCGCCGCTTTCCGGTCGTCTGTGCGCTGCGTCCGGGCCGCTCTCCGCAAGGTCGTACTCGGGGAACCGCTCGGCCATCTCGTCGATCGGGACGCCCTGGTGGACGCCGACGTCGCGTTCGCGCCACGCCGGATCGAACGTGACGGGCGCGTCGACGTGTTCGCGCAAGATTTCCGCCGTCTCCGCCGTCCGAGTCAGGTCTGACGACCGGATGCGGTCGATACCGTATCTCACCGCGAGTGTCGCGCCGAGCCGGTCGGCCTGTTCTCGGCCGCGGTCGGTGAGGCGGGCGGGCGCCCAGCCCTGCAGTAGCCCCTCTCGGTTCCACGCTGTCTCACCGTGTCGGACTGCGACGATCGTCGTCATGCCGTTCGATAGAGCGGAGACACAGGGGCCATTTCAATCCGTCTGTCGAGTGAGCGCGCTCTCCTGCGTGGACGCGTGTCTCGTCGCCGACGGGACCGTTTGACAGAAGTTTTGCGAGGGAAGACCGCTCCGCGCGGACTTCCGCACTGGCGAGGGACCGCGTGGGTCCACGCAGTGCGAGGGAAGGGATTTGAACCCTTGGACCCCTACGGGAGCGGATCTTGAGTCCGCCGCCGTTTCCAGGCTTGGCTACCCTCGCACGCGACTCGATCTGTTCCCCTCCGTGGAATTGAAGCCTCCGGTTTCCAGTCGCCGAGAACCGGCGGTAGCGGTTTCCTGTCGGCGACCGAACTCCGAGTATGACCGACGAAACGGTCCGCGTCTGGCTCGTCGACCGGACTTTCTCCGACGACGAACAGAACATCATCATCCTGATCTACGCGACCACGGACGGCCGTCGCTACTTCCGCAAGGAGCGCGCCCTGACCAGTTTCACGGGTGACCATCGCGAGACCACCGCGGCAGTCGACGTCTCGCCGAAGAACCTCGGGAGCGTCGACGACCCCGACGAACGCGAGCGCTACGCCGCCGAGGCCTCGCGAATTGCCGCGGAACACGACCCCGACGACTCGGTGTGAGAATCAGTCGCGCCCCCGCGGCGCCGCTCAGCCGTCCAGCCCTTCGAACTCGGCGACGCGCTCGCGCCACTCCTCGGGGAGTGGCCGCGTTTCGCGCTCGGCGGGGTCGATGTACGCCTGCGTGGTCTCGGCCTCGGCGACGACGCGGCCCTCCTGGCGGATCTCGTACTCCATCGTGAAACTGGACTCGCCCAAGCGGGTGACGGCGACGGCGACGTCGACGCTCGTCATCTCGGTCACGGACGCGCGGAAGTCGATGGAGAGGGAGACGACGACCATCGAGAGGTCGTCGGCGTCGTCGATGGGCAGCACCTCGCGGAGGTAGGCCACGCGCGCTTCCTCGCAGTAAGTCCCGTAGACCACGTTGTTGACGTGGCCGTACGTGTCCAGATCGCGATAGCGGACCGGTACGCTGTGTTCGAAGGCGTCGTCCATACCCGCGAGAGGGACGGCGCCGGCAAAACGGCGGCGGATCCTCGGCTCTCCGGTGTCGGTGTGCCACGAGTGGGCGACAGTCAGGCTTACCCGTCGAGCGGCCCCAGTGACGGACAACAACTGCGAGACACCGATGACCGACCACACGCGCGACCACGACGTCGGCCCGCCGATCTCGGGGGAGCCGACGGGCTGGCGAGCGGACAGGCCCGAATCCAACGGCTGGGAGCACGGCACGCTCCGGCGGGCGGTGGTCCACGGCGTCCGTCTCTACAACGCCGGCGAGTACCACGCATCCCACGACTGTTTCGAAGACGAGTGGTACAACTACGGGCGCGGAACGACCGAGAGCGCCTTCCTACACGGGATGGTTCAGGTCGCTGCGGGCGCGTACAAACACGTCGACTTCGAGAACGACGACGGGATGCGCTCGCTCTTCCGGACGGCGCTCCAGTATCTGGAGGAGACGCCCGCCGACTTCTACGGCGTCGACGTCACAGACGTGCGCGAGACGCTCCGGGCCGCGCTGAGGGATCCTGCGGCGCTCGAGGGGTGGCAGATCACGCTCGACGGCGACCGACCGACCGCGCGCTCGGTCGACCGCGAGTACGCGGACGGGCTGGAGTGAACGCGGGTCGTTGACGATCCTGGCCGACGGGTCGGCTGTCGTCCCGAAGCGGACGAAGTGAACTACCCCGCCCTGCTCGCGCTGACGCGCTCGCAGAGGGTGGGGCTTCCTGTTTCTACGACGCGCTTTGCAGATACATGGGTATCCACAGGGAGCGCAGTCTCCACAGGCGTTTCTTCGGAGTATCCCACTCCTACATCGTCAAGACCGCGAGAAAGAATGTTCCACGCCGCGTTCGCGTCCCTGTCCGCTTCAAACCCGCAGGCAGGACAGGAATGTTCACGGACCCACAATGGCTTGTCCGTCGAGGCGCCACACGACGCACACTCCGTGGTAGTCCCCCTCGGGTCGACCGCCACGAAGTGCGTCCCCGCCCGCTCGCACTTGTATTCGAGCAACGAGAGGAACGTTCCCCACGCAGCGTAGGCGGTGTTCCGGCTGTTCGACGGCGACTCCATCATCCCCTTCACGTGCAAGTCTTCGACCGCGACGAGGTCGTACTCCCGAGCGTAGTACGCAGAAAGTTTGTGGAGGAAGTCACGGCGCTTCCGTCGGAGGTCGGCGTGACACTCTGCGACCTGCCGCCGTTGTTTCTCCCAGTTGTTCGATCCGTGTTCCCTCCGCGAGAGTTTCCGTTGCTCGCGTTCCAGGCGTTCCCGTTCATCGGAGAGGTCGAGCGCTCCGACTGCCGTCCCGTCGGTATCGTGGGCATACGTGAGAATCCCCACGTCGATACCGACGCACTTCTCGGGGTTCTCAGGTAGGTCGGGCGGTTCACGATCCATTTCGACGCCGAACGTAGCGAACCACTCGCCCGTCGGTTCCTTCTTGAGCGTGACCTGCTTGAGTTGGGCGTCGTTGGGGATGGCGCGGTGGAGCCGAATCGGAATGTCCGCGAGTTTCGAGAGTGACAGGACCGTCTGACCGCCCTTCTTGTCGAGCTTGAAGCCAGACTGACTGTACGTGAAACTGCGGAACTCCCGTGGCGGCTTCCACGCGAGGTGACCGACGCCATAGCCCCTGTCCTTGAGTGCTGAGAGCCCTTTGAGGTTGTCGAACAGGCGTTCCACGACGGTTTGGAGCACCTTCGAGTACACGTCCGAGAGGTCGTCCCACCACTGCTTGAGATCGGGTAACTTCGACCGAAGCGTGGTCATGGACGGCAGTTCGCCGTGTTCGTCCTGGTACTCGTTGAGGCGGTAGAGCGTGTGGTTGTACAATTGCCGACAAATATCGCGGTGGCGGTCTAACTCCTCGCGGTGAGCGTTGGACGGGGTGAGACGATACTTGTCGGCGTAGTACATGACGCTACTCGTGTTGCTCGATGTACTCGTCGAGTCGCTCGCGGATGAATGACGAGAGATTCAGGTGGTGTTCCTGAACCCATTCGTGCTGGTCCTCTCGGAGCGTGATTGTGGTCCGTTTCACCGTATGCATAATATATCCTATGTACAAAGTCGTTGCGAATGCGTGGGCCTGTGGGCTTGCCACAGGAGGTGTCTGAAAATTGTGCAGCGTTGACGATACCGAAAGCGTGTCGTTCGAACCTCCGAAATCTCTGATTTCTGAGAAAGCTGTATCCCCTCCCTGCTACATTCGCTCGCTGAGGAAGGGGGACTTAGCGCCCTCGGTTAAAGCTAAGGACTAGAGGCCATTGCACACGAGTGATGCGAGTTGAGCAGTTGGGCGAGGGCGAACCCGAGATCGCGATCGTGGGCGGGATCCACGGCGACGAGCCCTGCGGCGTCGCCGCGGTCGAGGGGCTGATCGCCGAGCGACCCGCCGTCGAGCGGCCTGTCGCGCTCGTCGTCGCCAACGAGGAGGCCGTCGCCGAACAGCGGCGATACGTCGAGACGGACCTCAACCGCTCGTTTCCGGGCGCCGCGGACGGCGAGAGCCTCGAGAGCCGGATCGCACACGAACTCGGGGCGGTCGTCGGCGACTGCGTGACGCTGGCGCTGCACTCCACCCAGTCCTACGAGGGGATGTTCGTGCTCGTCGACGAGGTGCGGGACCTCCAGCGGCGGATCTGTCCGCACCTCTCGGTCGACGCGCTGGTCGAGACGGGACATGCCGAGGGGCGGATCTTCGAGTCGGTCCCCGACACTATCGAGGTCGAGTGCGGGTTCCAGGGCTCGGCGACCGCGACCGAGAACGCCCACCGCGTCGCCCGCGAGTTCCTCGTCGCCACCGACGCGCACCCCGAGAGCGCGCTCGCTGCGGGCTCGCGGGGGGCCGACGCGCCGGGCAAGCGCGCCCTCCCGCGGACGGCCCTGCCCGTCTTCCGACTGGGCGACCCCGTGCCAAAGACCGCGGCCGACGAGTACGAGGTGTTCGTCCGGAACTTCGAGGAGGTGCTGGCCGGCGAGTCCTTCGCCGCCGCGGACGGCGAGGCCGTCGTCGCCGAGGAGGACTTCCATCCCGTGCTCATGTCCCCCTACGGCTACGAGGACGTCTTCGGCTACACCGCCGACCGCGTCGGGACCCTGGGCGGGTAGTCGTCCGCCCAGAGTCGTCCGACCGCGTTCTGTTCGGGGGTGGCAGCGGGGACGAAGAGGGCGTCAGCGGGGACGAAGAGGGCGTCAGCGGGGACGAAGAGGGCGTCAGCGGGGGCTGCGAGACCGGTTCAGTAGCTGGCGTCCTGGACGACCTGGAGGGAGAACTCCTCGTCGGCGGGGTCGTCGTCGGGCGAGAGGTAGCCGCGGGCGAAGGCGGTGTAGACGGTGCCGCCGTTGAGCGAGACGTCGTAGTCGGCGACGACGTCGCCGTCGTTGCTCTCCGTGTCGCCGCGGATCTCGACCGTGTAGTCGTTGGCTTCGACGGTCGCGTAGCCGGATTCGCCGAAGGGGACGCCGTCGAACAGGACGACGTCGCCGCCGGCGGCGGTCACGTCGACCGCGGGGGCGTCGGGCGAAGCGTGGACCACGCGGAGTCGGGCCATGTTCCCGCCGGGGTCGCTGTTGTCGTCTTCGAGGACGAGCGGCCGGAACTCGGTGTCTTCGCTGGTCAGTTCGCCGACTGCGGCGATGGTGTATCCCGCCGCTTCGAGGGTCACCTCGCCCTCGAAGGGAACGGTGTCGGGGTCGCCGGCGGCCGTGATCGTGACGGTGTGGTCCCCGGTCGGGAGCGCGAGGTAGTCGCTGACGGTGGTGTAGGTGACGTCGGACAGGACCGTCTCGCCGTCGACGTAGACGTCGACGTTGGGGGCGTCCGGGGACATGTGTGCGACGCGGACGGATGCCATCTCCGTGTCGGACATGCCATCGTCCGTGTCGGTCATGCCGGCCATGCCGTCAGTGTCGGTCATCCCACCCATCTCGTCGGTGGGTGTCATGCCGCTGTCGCTGTCGTCGCCGTCGCCGCTCTCGTCTTCGGGTTCGGTTGTCTCGTCGCCGTCCCCGGAGCTACACCCCGCGATTCCGACCGCTGTGGTTGCACCGAGCGCTGCGAGCACCTGACGACGTGTCTTGCGTGTCATCAACCGGGACACAGGAAGAATCACGTATCAACGTTGTCCGGCCTGGTCCCATAGGGTCGCCAGCCTCTCACCCAATTTCGGTCTGATTCCGTTCGAACTGGGCACGACGGCGTCAGTCGTGGCGAAATCAGTCCCAGGTGACCCAGACGAGGAAGGCGATCGCGCCGAGTTCGAGCAGTTGCACGAACGTCATCGCGCGGCCGGCGACCGGGGCGGCGCTCCGGAGCAGTTGCGCGACTTCGGGGTCGAGGACGTAGTAGTAGAAGGACAGGCAGTTCTCGGCGAGGAGGAGGACGCCGAAGACGAGCAGCCCCAGCGGGTGCTTCGAGCGAAACTGCGCGTAGTTGCGGGCCCAGATGACGACGAGCACGGTCAGCAGGGCGACGTTGACCGTGGCGGCCGCGCTCGCGGCGTCGAGCCAGAGGCTCATCTGTGCCTCCCTTGCGGGGTCGTCCGAATATACTTGTTCCCAATTTCGACCATACTCAGTCCACCCGCTGGAAGATCTCGGCGACGGTGTCCCAGTGCTGGCGGACCCTGTCCGTCGGCAGGTACACCGCACCGTAGTCTTCGCCGCTCTTTTCGAGGATATCGTTGTCGGTCAGCACGTCGAGGTGATGACGAACCGTCTTGTAGTCCAGTTCGAGGTCGTCGGCGAGCTGGTTGGCGTTCCGCGGTCGCTCGTCGACCGCCTGGAGGATACGGATCCGGTTTTCCCCGCCCCGCGTGCCGGTGAGCACGTACCAGATGGTACCCTCCATCGGACATACGAAACGACGGACAGGTCGTAAGCGTACCGGACCGCGCCCGAGTCGTAGCCGGACCGCGCCCGAACCGCCGTCGTTGCGCCGACCTCACTTCCCCGCTGACCGACTCGTGGCCTCGACGATATCAGGGGCGTCACCGCGCATGACGGCCTCCAGGTCGTCGGTTTCGATGCCGATGCTGTCGCGTTTCTCCGCGAGGCGGCGTTCGATCCGCTCGTACTCCTCGCTCCGGGCGAGTTCGGCCGAGTTACGCTCCCGTTCGAGCGTGGCTTTCTTCGACGCGAGCGCGAGGAACTGCCGGAAGTCGTCGTCGTAGCCCGCTCGGTCGAGCATCTCCTCGACGACAGCGACGATATCCCCCCGCTGGACCGGCTTGACGACGTACTCGTCGAAGGCCATATCGACGATGTCGAACTCGGGGTCGACGGCCGTCACCATCACTACCCGCGGGTCGAGCGCGCGCCGCTCTATCTCGGCCAGCACCTCGTCCCCCGAGAGGCCGGGCATCCGCCGGTCGAGCAGGACGACGTCGACCGACGAGTCCAGTTGCGCCAGTGCCTCCTCGCCGCCGTATGCCGTCCTGACATCGTGCTCGTCGTCGACGAACGCCGCGTACGTATCGGCTATCGGCTCGTTGTCGTCGACGACGAGAACGGTCGCTTCAGCGGCCGTCACCGCCGATCCCCCGCAATCGACGGTCGGCCGGAGGGCCGGTTCAGGACACTCATTCATCCGGAGTTTCAACTACTGGATAAAATAGATTGTGGCCACACTGTCGACGTTGATAGCGCGACACCCCCTCTCGCGCCCGCACTCGACCCCACGACTCCGCCGATCTCGCGACTGCCTGTGGATTCACTCGGTGTGTAGTTATCATGTTCGATAATTCGGGCGGTGGTTTTTTATGCATCGCTCTCCTCGTCCCAAGTGCGGCACCAGTTCGGTGCCACACCCCACCCCACCCACCCCCACACCCACCCCACCCTACATTTCCTGCCTGGGACTACTCCGGTAGTGGTCACAATCCCGCTGGCGACAGTCTGACCAGTCACGGCACGTACCTGACCAGTAGCGCCGCTCACATCGTACCGTCCCCGCTCCGGAACCACCCCTGTCACCGCAGAGTAAGCCGATAGACCACCCACTCGTTCCTGTGATACCGGCCACTCGTCGCGAGACATCGCTGCCCTATCCGGTCGACTGTCGGTACTCTCCGGTCGTCGGAACGGGCCGCAAAAAGCGCACGCTGTCGGAGCGGTCAGTCGTCGGCCGAGGAGTGGCCGACGGCGGGCCGCTGGACGTCGCGGTCGGTCTGTTCGCCCTCGATGTCGTAGGGGTACTCGCCGGTGACACAGCCCAGACAGAGGTCGGTCTCGGCTTTCGAGAGCGCGTCCGCGATGGCTCCGATCGAGAGATAGGCGACCGAGTCGGCGCCGATCTCGTCGCCGATCTCTTCCGGGGTGCGGTCGGCGGCGATGAGTTCGTCGCGACTCGCCATGTCGATCCCCATGTAACAGGGGGCGACGATGGGCGGCGCGCCGATACGGACGTGGACCTCTTCGGCCCCCGCCTGGTGGAGCAACTCGACGAGCTGGTTCGAGGTCGTCCCTCTCACGATCGAGTCGTCGATGATCGTCACGGTCTTGCCCTCGACCGTGCTCCGTATCGGATTGAGTTTGAGGCGGACGGCCTGCTCGCGCTCGTCCTGTGTCGGCATGATGAACGTGCGGCCGACGTATCGGTTTTTCATCAGCCCCTCGGCGAAGTCGACCCCCTCGGGGGCGGCCTCGGCGTAGCCCGACGCGAACGACCGCCCGGAGTCGGGTACCGGCATCACCACGTCCGTCTCGATACCCGACTCCTCCCACAGCGAGCGCCCGAGTTCGCGGCGCACCTCGTAGACGAGTTCGCCGTCGATGACCGAGTCCGGGCGCGCGAAGTAGACGTGTTCGAAGAAACAGTGGGCGGTCGCCTCCTCCTCGACGAGCTGGTAGGACTCGAAGCCCGTCCCGTCGGGGTCCAGCACGACGAGCTCGCCCGGTCGGACGTCGCGGACGATCTCCCCGCCGAGCGTGTCGATGGCCGCGCTCTCGGACGCGAGGACGTAGCCGTCGTCGAGTTCGCCGATACACAGCGGGCGGTTGCCCTTCGGGTCGCGCACGCCGAGGACGGTCTCGTCGTGCATCACCGTCAGCGAGTACGACCCGTGGATGCGGTTCATCGTCCGCTTGACCGCCCGCACGAGGTCGGCCTCGAGCAGGTTGCGCGCGAGGTCGTGTGCGATGACCTCCGTGTCCCCGTTCGAGGTGAAGGCGTGACCGAGGTTGGCAAGCTCCTCGCGTACTTCGTCGGCGTTGACGAGGTTGCCGTTGTGTGCGAGGCCCAGCGACCCGCTCTTGAACGACACCGAGAAGGGCTGGGCACAGCAGTCGTTGACGCCGCCGGACGTGGGATAGCGGACGTGGCCGATCCCGTTCGACCCGTTCAGCGGTACGAGGTCGCCCTCCTGGAACGCCTCGCTGACCAGTCCCATCTCGACGTGGCTGTGTTGCTGGAAGCCGTCGTGGGTGACGATGCCGGCGGACTCCTGGCCGCGGTGCTGGAGGGCGTAGAGAGAGTAGTAGAGCGGGCGGGCGGCGTCACGGTCCCGGAGAGAAATGCCGACGACGCCGCATTTCTCGTGCATACCTTATTCGCCTGCTTTCGATTGCCAGGCGTAGTCTCGGCGCTTGGCCGAATCGCCGAATCCGCAGGACGCACAGACTTTCTTCTTCACGTGATAGGACTTCTCGCCACACCGGCGACACTTGACGTGTGTCTTGGTGTTTTTCTTCCCTTGGCTCGGTGTTCCTGCACCAGTCATGGACGTATCGACACGACGTTATCCCCGCGTATAATCGTTGTGTCTCGGTCGTCTTCGATGACCAGGTTCATGTGCTGGTCGTAGCCGGTGAGTTCGCCGACGTACTCCTCGCCGCCCTTGAGACGTACCGTGACCTGCTCGCCCAGCGACGCCTCCAGCACGTCCAGCGGTCGTCCACTCATACCCGAACTGGCTGGCGTCGCGGGCATAAACGTACCGACTCGGGGACTCCGGACGGCCCACCGGTGTCCGTCGATTCCTCGCCGACCCCACAGCACTGCGGACCTCCACGAATCCGGAAATCGTCGCGCAAACACGCGGTTCAGACGTCGACAGCGAACGGCGCGAACTCCTCGGCACGGGCACCGAACCGACCGAGCAGCGTCGCGACCGCGTCGAGGTCCGCCAGGTCCACCACTTCGACCGGCGTGTGCATGTACCGGTTGGGGATGCCGACGTTGAGCGACGGGATACCGCCGCGTGCAGTGTAGAAGGCGTCCGCGTCGGTCCCGGTCCGGATACCGGCCGCCTGTAACTGGACGTCCACGTCGCGGTCAGCGGCGACTTCCCTGACGGCGTCGACGACCGCCGGGTGATTCGAACTCCCCCGCGTCAGGACCGGGCCCCCGCCGAGTTCGAGGCCGGTCTCCTTCCCGGCGGGGACCGACGGCGAGTCCGTGGCGTGAGTGACGTCCGTCGCCACGACCGCGTCGGGCTCAAGGTCGAACCCGACCATCTGTGCACCCTTGAGGCCGACCTCTTCCTGGACCGTACTCACGGCGTAGACGGTCGCGTCGGCCTCGGCTGCGATCGATCGCCGGAGTCCCTCGGCGGCCGCCCAGGTCCCCACGCGGTTGTCCATCCCGCGTGCGGCGACGCGCTCGCCCGCCAGATCGCGCACCTGCTGGGTGAACGTGACCGGGTCACCACACTCGACGAGGTCGCTCGCCTCCTCGCCGTCGGCAGTGCCGACGTCGACGTACTGCTCGCGGACCTCCGGCACGCTCTCGCCGTCCCCGTTCTCCCGGAGGTGGATCGCAGTCTGGCCGACGACCCCGGAGACCGGCCCGTCGTCGGGGTGGACCGTGACGTGCTGGCCCCGCGAGACGGTCTTGTCCGACCCGCCGACCCGTCCCAGTTTGACGAATCCGTCGTCGGTGACTCGGCGTACGACGAACCCGATCTCGTCACCGTGGCCCGCCAGCGCCACCGAGACGTCGACGTCGGAGTCGCCCTCGTGGACCGCGACGGCGTTCCCGTACTCGTCGACGGTCACGTCGTCGGCGAACCTGCTCACGTAGTCGACCCAGACGCGCTGGCCCGGCGTTTCGTAGCCCGAGGGGCTGGCGGTTTCGAGCAGGGCCTCCAGAAACTCGCGGTGCTCGTCGTCCATGCCACCGTGTCAGTGTTGCCAGCGTCTTCAACTATGCGGTAGCGCGGAGTCCCCTGCCTCGAGCGCGAGCGGAGCGAGCGGTAGGGAGGGGAGGAGCGCGTTAGGAAGCTGTGGGCAACCAGTATTGTCGCCCGCCCCGTCGTCGTGTGGAGTCCATCCCGGGCTTCAGACAGCCCTGCAAAGGGCGCCGATACCACCATTGCGGGAGGCAAAGGGACGGTATCTCGGGGTGGACGGGCCGGTGCCGACCGACCCCATCGGCACACAAGTCGGTCCGGGACGATAACTCCCGCCCGACGCCACGCAAGCCCCGTCCGCAGAGCGCCAAAGGCGCTCAGGGCGGGGTAGTTGACACGTCTGCTTCGCGACGCGAGTGGCGCTACTCCCCTACCAGGACGTGATCTCGACGTCTCTGAGCGGCCGGTCGAGTGGGACCGACACCTGCCCGCCGGTGTAATGTGAGATGTAAAAGCCGACGATCACCTCGAGCGAGCGCGTCGCTTCCAGTCCCGTCGAACGGTTCTCGGCCGTCCCCTCCAGCAGTTCGTAGACGTGGGCGGCCGCGTTGGGGAACGCACGCTGATAGTCGTCGTCCCAGGTCCAGGCCCCCTCGATACCCCAGTCGGCGAGGTCGCGCTCGACGTGCGTTCCGTCGTCCAGGTCCCAGTAGCGCCACTCGCCGTCGTCGTTGTTCATGTAGAGTTTCCCCTCGCTGCCGACGAACTGGAGCGTCATCGACGAATCGTTCCGGGGCACCGTGCAGTCGACGGTGACGAAGGTGCCGTCGTCCATGACGACGAACCCGCCGCCGCCGGCGTCGTCGACGGTCTGGCCAGCATCGAGTTCCTCGACGGCCTCGTTCTCGCCGGTGATGTACCCCGACACGCGGTCGGCGCGCGCGTCGAGCAGGTAGACCAGCGTATCGAGCAGGTGTGTCGAGTTGCGCAGCAGTTCCATCCGGAACTGCGTCGCGACGGCGTGGACCTCGCCGAGCAGTCCCGCCTCGTGGATCAGCTCGTGGAGGCGCTGCTGTTTCTCGGTGAACCGGAAGGAGTGGTTGACGAGCAGTTCGGCGTTTTCGTCGTCGCAGACGGCGACCATCTCCTCGGCGTCCGTGACGGACGACGCGATGGGTTTCTCGCACCACACCACGTCGGGGTCGGCGGCCGACCGTGCGGCGTCGACGACGTGGTCGTGGTGCAGATACGAGGGCGTACAGACCGAGACGACGTCCAGGTTCTCGGCGTCGAGCATCGCCTCGTGGCCGAGGTACCGACCCGACTCGGGGATCTCCCAGGCGTCGCCGAACGTATCGAGTCGTTCGGCATCGGCGTCGGCGACGGCGACGAGTTCGATCCCGTCGGTGGCCTCGTAGCCGCCGGCGTGGCTCGCGGTGAACTTCTTCTGCCCGATGTCTTCGGGGTCGTGCATCCCGAGGATCCCGAGACCGGCGATGCCGCCCGCACCGACGATACCCGCGCGGTAGGTCATGGCTCTACCCTCACCCACCAGTCCCTTGGGTGTTTTCGTGGCGGCGATCGGGACCTGCGGTGTCGACCGATCGGCGTCGAGTCAGCCGCCTCGGCGGCCGATGTCGAGTCAGTCTGCTCCCGCCCCGGTCAGGTCGGAGAGTCGCCGCGCGCTCCGGAGTTCCCCGAGCGTGCAGTACCACGCGCCGCGCACTCCAGAGCGATCGTTCTCGACCGGCTCGTCGAGTTCGACGAGGTCGTCGAGTCCGAAGACCACCACCGTGTCGGTGTCGGAGAACGGGTCGATCGTCGCGGCCCAGTCGTCTGCGTCCATCGGTCCCGGTTCTCCTCGTCTCTGTTCGACCCGGTCGGTGACGCGCGCGAAGTGGGTGACCGCCGAGACCGGTGCCGTCCGGTAGCAGGCGAGGTACTCGAACGCGGCCTCGGTCCGGTCGTACGAGCGCGGCGAGGGGTAGAACCCGGCCCGACAGCGCTCGAACGTCTCGGGACGGGTCGCGACGAGACAGACGCGGGCGTCGTCCGGGCCAGCGGTATCGCCGGAAGCGTCGTCGGGCATACCAAAACCCGTCAGCGGTCGGGTCCGTCGACACCCTCGAAGCGGACGACGTAGGCGTGGTCGTGGTCGGGGCGGTCGGGTAGACTCACCGTGACCGTCTCGCGCTGGGTACTCGTCCCGCAGTGGCGGGCACCCCCGTTCAGGAGCAACGTGGCGTCGTCCGGGACCGACCCGGTTCCGGTGTGGGCGGGGATCCCCAGCGTCAGCTCCCCCTCGGGCCAGTCGAGCGCAGTCGCGTACAGCGTCCCGTCACGCCACGTGTACCTGACCGGGACGTCGCTGGCTTCGTCCTCGGCGACGACCCACGGGCGCGTCCCGAACATCGCCTCGCCGTTGACCGAGAGCCAGTCACCGAGCGCCTCGAGACGCTCTCGCTGGGGGTCGGGGATGGTACCGTCGGCCCGGGGACCGACGTTGAGCAGGAGGTTCCCGTTCTTCGACACGATATCGACGAACGTCCGGACGAGTTTCCCGGGTGCGATGTGGTCGTCCTCGTCCTCGGCGCGGTTGAACCCGAACGAGTGGCCGATACCGCGACAGGCCTCCCACTTGCGCTCGGTGAGCGCGTCGAGTGTGGCGTACTCCGGCGTGACGAAGTCGCCGTGGGTCTCGGTCTCGTCTTCGTCGCCGGGGTCGATGGTCCCGCCGACGGCGTCGGTCGCCGCGCGGTCGTTGACGACGACCTCCTGTCCGCGCTCGGCGGCGCGGTTGTAGAAGTCGGCCATCAGTTCCGTCGCGCGCAGGTGCTCGCTGTCGGCGTTGGGCGTGTCGAACCACAGCAGGTCGGGGTCGTACTCCCGGACCAGCTCCCGGTGTTTGGCGTTCATGAAGTCGACGTACTCCGGCCCCGGACCGCTCTCCTCGCTCCCCAGCGGTCCCGCCCGGTAATCGGGGTGACCGAAGCGCCCCTCGAAACCGGGCTGGTAGTAGTTGTAATTGGCGTGGTAAGAGGCGCCAAAGCGCAGGCCGTGGTCGCGAACGGCCGCGGCGAGGTCACCCACCAGGTCGCGTTCCGGGCCGACCTCGGCGGCGTTGTACTGCGCGTAGTGGGAGTCCCAGAGGGGAAAGCCGTCGTGGTGTTCGCCCGTCAGGACGACGTAGCCCGCCCCGACGTCGTCGAACAGGTCCGCCCAGCGTTCGGGGTCCCAGTGCTCGGCGGTGAACTCCTCGATGAAGTCACTGTACTCGACGTCCTCGCCGTACGTCTCCTGGTGGTACTCGTGGGTCGGCGAGTCCTCGTCGTACATGTAGTAGGGGTACCACTCGGCGTAGGGCGACTCGTGGGCGTCGCCGATGTCGGCGTCGGTCGGTGCCCACGCGGGCACGGAGTAGACGCCCCAGTGGATGAAGATGCCCAGTTTGGCGTCGTGATACCACTCGGGGAGGTCGTGGGTGTCCAGCGACTCCCAGGTGGGTTCGTACGGGCCGTCGCTCTCGTGGCCGCCGTCGCGTCCTTTCATCGGGGGTCACCACCTCGTCCGCTCATTCGTAGGTGTGGACACTCCCGGTCGCGCGACTCTCGATCTCGTCCCAGTCGTAGGAGACGCCGAGTCCGGGACCCTCGGGCACCTCGACGTGCCCCTCGTCGTCGACAGTGTCGAGCATGTCGGAGTAGTCGCCCTCGTAGACCGGTGGCTGGGTGTTGGGCGCGTCGGGGTGGACGAGGGCGAGTTCGTAGTAGTTCGTGTTCCGGGTCGCGGCGATGCAGTGTCGCTGTGCCGGGCCGGGTGCGTGGAACTCCACGTCGAGGCCGTGCCCCTCCGCGACGCGGGCGCGCTTCATCGCGCCGGTGATCCCGCCGTCGTACTCGGGGTCGGCACGGACGAAGTCGGTCGACTCGTTGTCGATGAAGTCCGTGAAGGGTTCGAGCCCGCGGACGTGTTCGGTCTGGAGGATGGGCGTGTCGAGTTGCTGGCGCAACTTGCGGTGGGCGTGCTGGGAGATACCGCCGTCGCGATACGGGTCCTCGTACCAGAAAAAGCCCTCCTCGTCTAAGGCGCGTCCGAGTTTGATCGCGTCGCCGAACGTCTCCAGTTCGCAGGCGGGGTCGTGCATGAGGTCCATCTCGTCGCCGACCGCGTCGCCGACGGCGTGGACGGCCTCGATTTCCCGCTCCAGGTCACGGGAGCCCTCGCTGCCGCCCCAGCCGTGGATCTTGAACGCGGGGTAGCCCATGTCGCGACACTCCTCGGCGAACGCGGCGAACGCTTCCGGACTGTCCAGTCCGCCGTTCTCGTCGCCGTGGTAGGTCGACGCGTAGGCGGGGAACCGGGTCTGGTAGGTGCCCAGCAACTCGTGGATGGGGGCATCGTAGTACTTGCCGGCGAAGTCCCACAGCGCGATGTCGACCGGGCCGATCCCCATGCGGTCGTACTTGCGGAGCGCGCGTTTGATCTCCGACCAGTGGCGCTCGCGTTCGAGGGGGTTCTTCCCGACGAGGTAGTCGGCGAACATGTTGACCTGTGCCGCACCGGGGGAGTTGCCGCCGACGTACTCGCCGGTGATCCCTTCGTCCGTGTGGATCTTCAGGGCGAACAGTTTGCGTTCGACGGACTCGCCGGGAGTGTAGACGAGATTGAACCCGTGCTGGTCGGTCCCCATGTCGGGGATCTCGTAGGCGAACTCGACGCTCTCGATCTTCGTGATCTCCGGGGCCATACCCGAGGGTCGACGGCCACGCTATTCAAACGCCACCCTCCGGCAAGCGCGGCGGGACACTCGATACCGCGTCCCGTACCCGTCGACCCTGCCGAAACGGCTTTCCCGTCGCTGGACGAACGTGACGTATGGTCGAAATAACGATCCTGGAGCTCAATCTGAACGCCGAAGACCTGATCGCCAACGCACCCTTCAGCAGCGGGGGCTGGGGGGAAGACGACGAGGAGGCCGAGGGCGACGCCGCCGGTGACGGCGGTGGATCCCTCTCTGCTCTCGACGACGATGACGATGGTGACGGCGACGACGAAGAGACGGGCGCCGCGGGTGACGGCCGGAACCTGAAACCCCTCGCGGTCGGTGCCGGGCTACTCGTGCTCGTGCTCCTCGTCGTCGGCGCTCGACGCGTACTCAGTGGGGAACCCGAACCCCTTCCGTAGGGCCGTCGGCCACGCGTCCGCAGCGTCCGTCGAATCCTGTCGGCACAGGTGCGACAGAAGACATATGGGCGGCGCGTCCCTCCTGTCGGTATGGGAATATACGAGAGCGTCCGCGCGGTCACGTCGGCCTCGGGGGACGGCCCCGTGGACTGGAACGCTGTGACCCGGGCGGCCAAGGCCTCGACGGACCCGGGGTCGATCGCCCTCTCGGAGGCCGAACAGCAGGCCTACGCCGCCGACGTGCGCGACGCTCGCGACCGCGTGCGCTCGGTCGGTGGCGTCGGGTTCGACCTCCCCGACACCGTCGAGATCCAGAACCGTCACCACTGGATCGACGCCAACGTCGCCACCTTCCGCGAGGTCATGTCCCTCGTCGAGGACGACGTCGCACTCTTCCCCGGCGCCGCCCGGATCGCAAACACCGGGTCGATGGCCGTCGCGCTGAGCTTTCTCGGGAAGAACGTCCTCGGGCAGTACGACCCGTTGCTCCTCGCCGAGAGCGACGAACACGCCCTCTACTTCGTCCACCCGAACATCGAACGCGTCGCCGACGAACTCGACGTGGAGTTCGACCGCTTTCGCCGCTGGATCGCCTTCCACGAGGTGGCCCACGCCGCCGAGTTCGGCGCCGCGCCGTGGCTCTCGGACCACCTCGAGACGTCGATGAAAGAGACTGTCGACGCCATCAACGACCGCCAGTTCGACCGCCTCTCGGTCGGTGAGTTGAACACGACCATGACCGCCGTCGAGGGGTACGCCGAACTGGTCATGGACAGGGCCTTCGACGACGAGTACGCCGATCTCCGGGCGAAAGTCGACGCGCGCCGCCGGAACAGGGGTCCCGTCGCGAACCTGGTCGGTCGGCTCTTGGGACTGGACATGAAACGCCGCCAGTACGAGCGCGGCAAGGAGTTCTTCGAGGCGGTCGCCGACGCCCGTGACGTCGCCTACGCCGCCCGCGTCTGGGAGTCGCCCGACCACCTGCCGACCGACGCCGAGGTCGACGACCCCGTCCGCTGGCTCTCGCGGATGGACGACTGACCGTGGCCCGTTCTGCACCTCGATCCCAGCGTCACTGCTGTCGTCGCGGCCCCCGCGTCACTGCTGTCGCCGACGTGCTGACGAGCGGTTCCGCTCCGACTCCCGCCCGTCGCGCTCGCGCTCGTCGTCGCCCCCGTCCGCGAAGGGATTCTCGGGTCCCGACCGCCGGCGCTCGGCGGGAACCGGTCCCGTGGGGACGATGTACCAGGCGATCACCCCGCCGACGACGACGCCCGCGAGCAGCGCAACGGCGGCTTGCGGGAGCGTCGCACCGGCACCGACTGCGACCATCCCCGTCGAGACCGCGACGAGCAGAGCCACGCCGATCTGCAACCGTCGGTTGAAGACGTCGCGCTCGCCCTGTGAGATCGGCCCGACCATCACAGGTCACCTGCCGTACTGACGTGCATGGCGACGAACCGCCAGTCGCCGGGGGAATCGTCCGATTCACCCCGAGTGCGCCGCTCGCGTTCGAGCGTCCCGCTCCAGCGGGTGTCGAACTCGAAGCGAATATTCCTCTCCAGGTCGGTCCACCCCATCGTCACGAGGTCGGCGAACCAGGCGTGGCGGTCCCGCTCTGTCACTCTGAGGTCGCGGCTCTCGACTACCCAGTCGGCGGTCGAGTTCGTCTGCTCGCGGAGCGCCGTCTCGACCGCCTCGTAGCCGTCGAGGTGCTCTGAGATGCCGAACTTGACGACGTCGTCGCTGGGCGCGAAGTAGGGGTACAGCGGGTCACCGTCCCGGAGGGCGTCGTAGTAGGCCCGTATCCGGGAGGCTGCGCTCACTGGAACCCCCTGTCGACGCTCTCGTCGACGACGTCCTCGAACTCCGCCTCGAGCAACTGTTCGGCCTCCTCGAACGTGTCCGCGAGGTCGTCCATCGCCCCGGGACGACCGTGCTGGTCGAACTCCATCGGGCCGTAGGCGGGGCTGTCGAGGACGTCCATCACGTCCTCGAACAGCGCGTCGGGCGTCGTCGGTGCGTCCGCGTGGGTCTGGACGACCTCCTCGAGTCTGTTCGCGGCCTCCTCGGCCTCGGCCTCGTCCTCCAGCGGTTCCTGGACGCCGAACATGCCGCTGCCGTCCTCGGGGAAGAGCGGGTCGAGGTCGTCGTCGATACGACGGGCGACCTCGGTGCCGATGCCCTGGACTTCGAAGGGGTTGCGGGCGTAGGTCTTCAGCTGGTAGACGCCCACGGAGGGGTGGCCGACGTACAGGTCCTCGCCGATACCGCCGGCGCGGTCGCCGCCGACCGCCCGCCAGCCACTCGGTTGGGCGTCGCTCTTGACGACGTCTTCGAGGATGTCCTGCCAGTCGCGGACGCGCATGTGCCACGTATGGGTTCACCGGGGAATGAAGCCATCGGTCCCGGCCGAAATCCCTGCCCGACCGGTCCGCCCCCGACCGTCGAGGGACGACATCTGGCCGGAATCGGGCGAGGATTGATTAGCCGTCACGACAGAGTTCGCACAACTCCAGCAGGGGGAGCACACGTTGGACGGGTCTCGGGACGACGAGGGAGACGCGACCGCCGCCGAGCGTGTCGACCGTCGACAGTTACTCCTGGTCGCGTGCTGTCTGGGCGCCGTCCTCGTCGCGGCCGCCCTCGCCCCGACGCCGGTGGACGTCTCGACACCCGAGCGGCCGGGCACACCAGTACCGGGAGACGAAGGTACCGGCGGCGGGGGTAGTGCCGGGGGTGGTGGAGACGGCAACACCGGCGACGAATCGGTCGATGCGAGCGGTGATAGTCGGGTCGTGGATGGAGCGGGTGATCCGGCACCGGTCCCCGGCGACACCGCACCGCCGACGGCGGGCTGTGGCGTCGTCCTCGAGGACGAACCGGTCCCCGGGTCGCGGGCCACAGTCGGTGTCTTCCGGGACGGCGACCCCCTCACGGACGTCCGGGTGCGATTCGACGGCGACCCGGTCGGCCGGACCGGCGAACGCGGTCGGGCCTCCGGTGTGGTCCCGTACAACCGGACGCTGACCGTCGCCGTCGGTCTGGACGCCGACTGCGAGTTCTTCCGCAGACAGTTCGACGGGGAGGGCGACCGCGGGACACTGGGACCCGCCGGTGCGGTCGTCGGCGGGCCGGGATTCGGGGTCGAGTACCCGGAAGTCGGAGTCGAGTACACGGAAGCCGGGGGCAATCGCGCGGGAGTCGGTCCCGTGTCCGTCGCACAGTCCGGGACGGGCGGCGGGTCGGCGAACAACACCGGCACGTACGCGGTGCGGGGCGACGTGTCCGTTACTGTGCGTGGCGACGCCTATCCGGGGAGTAGCGTCGCGGTCGTCGCGAGTATCGAGGGCGTCCCGATGCGCCGGGCGAACGTCACGCTCGACGGGACGAGAGTCGGCCGGACGGGACCCAAAGGGGGCGCGACGCTGACGGTGCCCGACGGCAGCCAGGAGGTCCCGGTCGGCGTCGGTCGCGGAGAGTTCGAGGGAGAGGGGACGGTCGACGTCCTGTTGCTGACGGCCGCGCTCGAGTCGCGGGAGGGGTTCCTCGTGCCCGGTGAGACGGCCGCAGTCGTCGCCGAAGTCGACGAACGGCCGGCGAGTGACGTCTCCGTCCGGGTCGGCGGCCGCCCGGTCGGGTCGACCGGGACGGACGGAGACCTCGGGTTCACCCTCCCGACCTCCCCGGGGAAGACGGTCGTCGCGAGTACGAGCAGACAGTCTGTGACCGTCCCGCTCTGGACGCTCTACGTCCCGACGGGCCTGAACCTGTTCGTCCTGGTCGCCGTCGGCGTGGTGGCGACGAGCGGTGCGCGACTGCGATGGGGGTCGGTCGTGGCCAGGCGCGTCGGGGTCGGCTGGGCGATACTCGCCGTCGCCGACGTCGCACTGATCGTCGGGGAGTTGCCGGGGCTCGGTGTCTCGATCCTCGGGATGGCCGTCGTGGGTATCGGACACCAGCGTCGGCGCGTGATAGCCGGCGGCGGACAGGCCGCCGGGACGGCAGTGGGTGTCGTGATGGCTCTCCGCCGGACGGCGCTGTGGGTCACCGACTGCCTGACACGACTCATGACCCGGGTCGAGCGGTTCCTGGGGCGGACGTGGACGAGACTGACCTCCTTCGAGCACCTCGCCGCGCTGGTTGGCGGACTCGTCAGCAAGGTCGTCGAGACCGCCTGGGTCTACCTGACGCTCCGCCGGGTCGGGGTGGCGGCGTTCGCGCTCGCGGAACTGGCAGTCGCGACCGCCCGCTGGGGCCACGAGGGGCTGTTCGCCTCCGTCGCGGGACTGACGGTGCTCGCCGTGCTCGTCGCGCTGTGGCGCCGGGACGACGTCGTGGTGACGCTGACCGACTCCGACGAGGACGACGGGACGACCGACCGACGCGTCCGTCGGACGGGCGCGACAAACGCCGAAGAGAGCGAGGAGCGGAGACGCTCGATACGGGAACTCTGGCGGCAGTTCGCCCGGCGTGTCGTCCAGGGGTCCTGGCGGACGCGGACGCCGGGCGAGGTGGCACGGGCGGCCGTCGACCGGGGGTTCCCGCAGGAACCCGTCGAGGAACTGACCGAGGCGTTCCGCGACGTCGAGTACGGGGCCGGACCCGCGACGACGCGACGCGAGCGGGCGAAAGCCGCCTTCGACAGTCTCGAGCAGGCCGACGAGGAGGAGGAGGACGGATGAACCGACGGTTCGTCGCAGTCGGGGTCGTGGTCGCGGCGGCGGCCGTCGCGGTCCTGGTCGGCGTGGTCACCGCACTCGCTTCGACGCCGGTCCCGGAGACGGCGACGCCGGGCGTCGCCGGCACCGTCGGTCTCCTCCTGGGTGTCGTCGCCCTTCTAGTGGCCGTGTTCCGCGCGCGTGGCGACCCCGGCCCGGGCGCGGAACCGCCAGCCTGGACCGAAGGCGGTCGACTGGTCGACCGACCACCGGAAGAGACGCCCGAGGACGTGGCAGTCTCGGGAACGGAGACGACCGAGACGTTCGCGGCGGCGACGCGTGCGGCACGGTCGGCCGGCGACGTACAGGAGGGCGTCGAACAGGTCAGGCCACATCTCCGGCAGGCGCTCGGGTCGGCACTCGTCGCGGGGGGCCGGGACCCGGAGACTGTCGAGCGGGCGCTCGCAGACGGGACCTGGACGGACGACGACCTGGCCGCCGCCGTCCTCGACGAGGCGGTCGACCCACCGAGACGGAACCTCCGCGAGCGGGTGCGCGACTGGCTCTTCCCCGAACACGCGACACGAGAACGGACGAGACGGGCCGTCGCCGCCGTCGACGAGGTTGCGGACGAGACACTCCCTGCGGTCGTCGGCGAGGACGCGCCGCGGACGGTGCCGGTCGTCGCGCCGACGCTCGAGGACCTCCAGCGGACCGCCGACGGTCGCCTGCAGCGGGCCGAGGCGGTCGGGGACGGCCGGCGGCGTCACGAGCGTCCCGGCGGCGGGGGCTCGGAACCGACGCTGGACGAAACCTCGCGGGTATCGAACGACACGGACTCGCCAGGGAAACGGGCCACGGACTCGACAGCGGAGGCGGTTGCGGACTGGGACGACGTTCGGGGTGCAGGCCGATGACGGGACGCAGGCAGCGCTGGAGTGGCGGCGTGACTGCGGCGGTCGTGCTGGTGACCGCGGGCATCTGGAACGGGAGCGAGACGCTGTTGCTCGCGGCGGTGATCCCGCTCGCCTATCTCGCGTACGGTGCCGTCTCGACGGCGCGAATCCCGGACGAGTTGACGGTCACGCGGACGGTCGAGCCCAGTCCGGCGCCGCCGGGGAGACCAGTCGCAGTGACGCTGACCGCCGAGAACGGCTCCGAGCGGACGCTGTCGGACCTGCGGGTCGTCGACGGCGTGCCGGCCGACCTGGCAGTCCTCGACGGGTCGCCCCGGCTCGGGACGACCCTCGGCCCGGGCGATACAGTCAGCACCGAATACAGGCTGGTCGCACGCCGGGGCGAGTACGATTTCGACCCGGTTCGGGTCCGGGTTCGCGGGACCGGCGGCGGTGCGGTGGCGTCGGCCGACCGCCCGGCCGCGGGCGACGACAGGCTGGTCTGTCGGCTCGACGCGGACGCACCGCCACTGGACGACCGCGGCGCGGCACGCGTCGGGCAACTGGAGGGCGACGACCCCGGCGACGGTGTCACCTTCCACTCGACGCGCGAGTACGAGGCGGCTGACCCCGCGAGTCGCATCGACTGGCGCCACTACGCCAAACGGGGGGACCTCGCGACGGTCAATTACGACCGCTCCGTCTCGACGACGGCCGTGCTCGTGCTGGACGCCCGACCGGCCACCCGGGTCGCCGTCGGTCCGGGCAGACCGACCGCCACGGAACTCGGGGCCTACGCCGCGACACTGGCGCTGACGGCACTGGTGCGTAGCGGGCACGATGTCGGCGTCGCCGTGGTCGGCCGCGATGGCGACGGTCCCGCGGGACTGCACTGGCTCCCGCCGGGTGGCGGCCGCGAACAGCGAGCCCGTGCGACCGACCTGTTGCGAGCCGCGAGCGCGACGCCCGACGAGGGGGAGGAGACCGAACCGGGGGACGCGAGGGACGACACGCAGTTCCGGAAGGTCGCCGAACTCTCTCCGCCGGGGTCACAGCTCGTCCTGGTGTCGCCGGCGCTGGACGACGGGACGGTCGACGCCGTGCGGACGTGGGCGGCGTTCGACCGGCCGCGGACGCTGCTGTCGCCCGACGTCGTCCCGGCGAACACGGTGAGCGGTCGCCTGGAGGCGGTCGAGCGCGCGACGCGACTGGCCCGGTGTCAGTCGACCGGCGCACGGACCATCGACTGGCGCCGCGGGACGCCACTGCAGGTCGTCCTGGCCGAGGCGTTCGCCGTCGACGCGAGAGCGGTCGGGGGTGTGAGCTGATGCCGCTGGGGTCGCGACTCGACCGCCCCTCCGCGGTCGGCGAGGAGGGCCGCCCGCGGGCGGCGAGTCTCGGCGTCGCCTCTGCTGTCGTCCTGGCGGTCGTCGTCGGCGTGGGGTTCGAACTCGGCGACCCCGCCTTCTTCAGCGGATTCGCGCTGCTCGTGGGGCTGACCGTCGCCGGGATGGCGCTCGTCGAGCGCGACCGGACCCGGGAACGGGTCGCCGGCCATCTCCTCTTCGTTCCCGGGGCCAGTTCCCTCGTCGTGGTCGTATTCACCGCCGAAGAACCGACGCTGCTGGTCCTCGGGTCGGCGGCCTCGCTGGCGGGCGTGGGCGGCGCCTGGGCCGACGTCGGCGACGACGACTCCGTTCCGGGGGCCCTCAAGTCGGGGCTGCTCTCGTACGTGTTCGGGCTCGTCTGGCTCACACTCGGGAGTATCGGACTGGGCCTCGCCCTCGCGTCCTGGGCCGTGGCGACGGGACTGGGTGGAGCGACCCGGCCCGGGTGGGCGCTGGCCGGGCTGGCGTTCGTGGTGTCGGTCGTCGCCGTCTGTGTCCGGGTCGCGCTCTGGGCCGTACCAGTCGTGGAACTCGCGCCGGTCGACCGCGAGGCCGTCGTCCGACACCGGGTCCGTCGGTTCGGGCGTCGACTCCTCTACGTCGCCGTCGGTGCGTTCGCGCTGGCGTGGGTCTTCGGGCTTCTCGGACTGAGTCGAGTGCTGATACCCGCTGGGGACGGGCCGGTCGGGCTGGTCCTGGGCGGGCTCACGTCGAGAGTGGTCGTCGTCCCGCTGGTACTCGTGGGGGCCCTGGCGCTCGGTGTGGCGATACTCGTGACGACCGTCCGGAAGTCGACGGCGGAGTACGACGCCGCGACGTCGGGGACGGTCGTCGCCGCGCTGGCGGGCGCGGGCTACGTCGCGCTCGTCGCCGTGCTGGTCCTCTCGGCGGGGTTACTCCCGCTGGCTTCGGTCGTCGTCGTCTTCGCAGCGGTCACGCTCCCGCTGGTGGTCTTTCTCGCGCTCGTGGTCGCAGTCGTCGCCCTCTACGCCGACGTGTTGCCCGACGGGGCGACGCCGCTCGCGCTCGCGGCGGCCGGGTTAGTGGCCGTCGCCGTGGGGTCGGCGACGCTCGACCCCCCCGCAGTCCTCGTGTTCGGCGCGACCGCCGGTGCGCTCGTCGTCTGGGACGTCGGCACCTTCGGACTCGGCGTGACGGCCGAACTCGGCCACCTCCCCGACACGCGTCGACTCGAACTCTATCACGGCGTCTTCGCCGTCGGGGTCGGCGTCGTCGCCGTCGCCGGAACCCTGGCCGCGGATGCGCTGCTCGCCCCCGTCGGGTCGACCGTCGGGACCCCCGCGGCGATGGCGCTGGCCGCCGTCGGCGTCCTGCTGTTGCTCGTGACCCTGCGCGGATAGCGACCGGACGGCACGACTCCGGCACAGACAGTAGCTTCTTGACAGCGGGGTGCAACGACAGCGCATGGACGAGTCTGTCGAGGGGGGTCCGACGGAACTGACGCCGGAGGCGGCCTCGGCGGTCTGTCTGGACGTCGTCGAGCGTATCGAGGAGTCGGTCGTCGTCGAGCGTCGAGTCCTCTTCGAGACGCTCTCGGCCGTCATCGCGAAGGGTCACGTCCTCGTCGAGGACGTCCCCGGGACGGGCAAGACGGTCCTCGCGAGAGTGCTCGCGGAGGCGCTCGGCCTCGAGTTCGGTCGCCTGCAGTTCACGCCAGACCTCCTCCCGTCGGACGTGACGGGGTCGAACGTCTACAACGAACACGAGCGCGTCTTCGAGTTCGCCGAGGGGCCGGTGTTCACGAACGTCGTCCTGGCCGACGAGATCAACCGCGCGCCACCGAAGACCCAGGCCGCGTTGCTCGAGGCGATGGAGGAGCGCCAGGTCAGCGTCGACGGGACGACCCACCCGCTCCCGGAACCGTTCATCGTGGTCGCGACCCAGAACCCCGTCGAGCAGGAGGGGACCTTCCAGTTGCCCGAAGCGCAGCGAGACCGTTTCAGCGTGAAGACGTCGCTGGGGTATCCGGGCGTCGAGGGGGAGATGGGACTGCTAGACCGGCGGGCAAACAGGCGGACGCTCGCGCCGAGCGTCGACCCCGCCGTCGACCCGGGGACGGTGACGGCGCTGCAGGACCTCGCCGAGACGGTGCGGGTCGACGAGAAGGTCCGCCGCTACATCATCGAGATCGCTCGCCGGACTCGTGAGGACAGTCACGTCGAGGTGGGCGTCTCGCCGCGGGGCGTCCAGCGGACCTTCGAGGCAGCCCGTGCGAGCGCACTCATCAGCGGCCGGGCGTACGTCACGCCAGACGACGTCAAGCGCCTCACGGGGGCGACGATGCCCCACCGACTGGTGCTGACGACCGAAGCCACAGTCGAAGGCGTCGACCCCGCCGAGGTGGTCCAGGCCGCAACCGATGCCGTCGACGTCCCCGCCGTCTCGCCCGCTACTCCGGAACCCGACCCCGAGACCGCTCCGGCGGCCAGCAGCGTGAACGAGGAGTCACGGACAGGCAGCGAGAACGGCAGAGCTGCGACCGAGAGCGGGCAGAGCGACCCAGAGCACGCGACCGGGAACGGCCAGAGCGACTCGGAGCCCGCGACCGAGAGCACGGGCGGGCGAGCGGATCCGGAGGTCCCGGACGGCGAGGAGTCGGAGTGACCGACAGGGTTTTTCGCGTCGCCAGCGAGACGAGAGTGTGACAGTACGCGGTGTGGTGGTCGGCGTGGACGACCCCCGGACGGTCTCGACGCAGTACGGTGAGAGCGAGTTACTGGAGGTCACGCTCAGACCCGACCGTGGCCGGGGAGGACCGACCACGGTGACGCTGTGGGACAAGTGGACGGAGACGGCCGAGTACCTCGAACCGGGGATGGAACTCGCGGTCACTGACCCCCAGGAACGCGAGTACCAGGGCGAACAGCAGTACTCGACGACGGGCGACTCGATGGTCGTGGTCGAACCGGACTTCCTCGTGGACGTGACCGACGTGCGCTCGTGGGTGCAGTGTCCGCGGATGTACTACCTGAACAAACTCGGCGGCACGCCCCACGCCTACCCGGTCGTCAAGGGGACCATCGTCCACGA
>ENA-ORCS01000213-ORCS01000213.1-marine-metagenome-genome-assembly--contig:-NODE-213-length-55515-cov-31.383311_pt1 | contig 55515 bp, 67 predicted proteins | sample MGYA00237781_ERZ508513 | MGnify/ENA primary metagenome ERZ508513 (study PRJEB26184, sample SAMN06268793) | marine metagenome | isolation source: Eden Landing Ponds, San Francisco, CA, USA | place...
TAAGGGCCACTGCCGAGTGTGGCTTGGCTCATGTGATACTATCTCCACATTTCACTGGCTACAAATAGATGACGGAGGGGTTGGCCGTACACCCATTACACACATTCTCAACCCTTAACCAACAGAGTCACAAGCCAGAGATAATGTTGGTTAATCCAATTGCCAGCTACGGTTGATTTCAAAATCAGAAGCTCACGTGAAATTGAGCGAAGGACCGCTCACGGACGTATGGTCCTACTCGTAAACTCCGAACTGGTAGATCCCCGCAAGGTACGGTCGTTTTACGTACCGTTCCCACACATTCCAATCATCGTGTCGATACGTCTGCTCTCTAACTGAGTTGCCTCCCGGTGAATCGCCTCGGATATACGCGATTACACCTTCCGGCATGTACTGGTCATACACCCCCTGATTATGGCGATGGTTGTGAGTGAAGTAGTGCCGGAAATAGTGCGGTGTGACTTTCTCTTCGGTTGGTTGTCCTTCTGACCACCACCCATACTGTTTCAGTACACCTTCCGATGCCCCGTTCTCCGTAAGAAGGCCGTACACCGATTGTCGGGTGAGACGATCATTATCACCCGATCCTTGCCGATTAAGGAAGACTGGCCGTGCCTGTTGGGGATGAGAGTGTGCACATCGTCGAGTAAGCAGATACTCTAGCAACGCTGTCTTGAGTTCAGTGTCTATTGGGACAAGCGTCCCACCCGCTCGTTGGCGCTTATTTCCTGCCGTTCTGGTTTCACCGCGAATTGTTGTATCTGCTTGGTATTTTCCCTCTAAGAAGACGGTGTCAGGGGATGAGCGAATGGTAGAGTGGAGGGATATTCCACGCCTTTCAAGCATAGATTCATAAATTGGATGTTCAAGATGGAGACAGCACAAATCTAAATTTACTAGTTCACCAATCCGTACCCCTGTTTTTAACAGAAATAAGACAATTGCCCTGTGAATCGGCGTGGATAACCATTGTACGAAGGCTTGCATTTCCTGAATTTCGATCCGTGGACGTCCCGGTGGTGATAAGTCAAATTCGGAGTCTGGAAGGTCATTCAATGCCTTCCTTGCGGGGTTTTGAGTGAGTAAACCCTCGTCCTCAACAAGCCATTTGTAAAATTCAACAAGCTCACTAAGGTATTCGTGTCTCGTCCGATCCAGCAAATCAATGTTCTTCAGCTCCCTCGACCGAGTTTTCGTGATTGTATAGTATCGATCTCCTGTTCGGAGATGCTCGTTAAATACAGCAACATGCGTATCATCGATGTCGCATAGATGAGACCCAAACTCACTAAGTAAGAAGGACTCAAATTCTCGCAAAATCATTCGTGTTTTCTTAATATATTCAGCTTCTTTCCCATACCTTCGTTTTCGTCTAATATATTCTCGAATCGGCTTTCGCTTGAGTTCGAGTACGTCCGTTGAGCTACTGGTATCCATTTGGAGGAGTTGCTCATCAGACCACTTTTGGGAGGTATCTCTATTCGCCATCTTCAGAGACTCCGATACCCACTTCCAGGGATGTTCTCCACTTCTCCTTCCTTCAGCAGTTCGTAGAGAGCATCGACAACTAGTTCTTCAAAAACAGCCTGCTGTAATTCGTCGAGCGTGGCAATCTCCTGAGCCGATAAATAATGTACTATACAACGTTTAATCTCGCTTTCTGAGTCGGACAAGTGTTTCTCTTTTTGTCCACTCTCCGCTACCAGTTCATCCACCGATTCCATGTCAATCCGCCCGTTACATTCCCATAACTGAACTCCTGTGCGCAACCGCCAACGAAGCCATTCTGAACGAGATCCAGCTCCAGATTCATCTGCTAACCTAGTGTAGTTCGCCTTTTCCTGCTCTGGTATCCCAGATATGTTGATGTTGGCCACGCCATCATCCACTTTTCTCAGATCTATTTATACCAGAAGTTTCGGTTGCCGATCGGAGTCAATTGCTTTGTTGGAATCTATTCTTCAAACGCAACCTGAGCTGAAACAGCCGGTCGCTGAAGAGTGCCTATCTAGCATCGTCGTCTTCGTCAACCCATGCTCCGATGAGTGTCTCCTCACCCTCCTGCCGCCACAGGATTTCCACAACGTTCGTTTCCCACAAGAGTTGGAGCCGTATTTCTTCGCCATCAATCGTGTCGCTTGGCTCCATCTCATCATCTAACTCAGACCATGCGATGGTGTCTGTCTCTCGGGACTCCCAATCAACAACAACCTCGCGGAAGTACACATCACCCGCTTGCAGGCTCTCTTGGCCACCCGTATGCTGAACATCTAATCTATTAGCCACATGGTCAGCGCCCTGAAACTCAAAAGAAAAACAGGCGACCTCGTCGCACCTCGTTATCCCATAGTAACCAAGAGCCCCGAATCCGACCGTTGCCGCACCGCCCAAGAGAATGACTCGCCGCTTCAACGACATACCTGAAACCACATAGTAGTGATAATAGGCTTTTTGACTATTTGTCCTTGTTCCGGTAATTCACTTGAGCTGGGCGTCATTGGTGATTGCACCACCTGTACTGAGCGATTGAGAGTGTGGAAACATCAACTGCTGAGGATTTCAACAGAGTCTACTATCTATATGTCTGATTTCCCGCGAGCCTTCTTGATGAAAAGCTTATACAACCAGTGACACATCTACATGTATGGACTCGCGGTTAGAATCGTTCCTTCTAGGGAAGTCGTTGAACCTATCGCTTCGGTATCTCGGGTACTCCGTCATTCTCATGGCCTTGTTCTTCGGTCAACTCTATCTTGTTGGAAATTCCGAGATGGGAAACTCATCTGGTTTGCTTATGAGTCCACTTGGAGTTACAGTGTCAGCGGTTATTCTGGCAGGGATACACACATATCGCAACGACGGAATACTAGTGAGCGTTGCCGTCGCCGTGATCGTCATCAGCGGCTCTACACTGTATAGTGTCATCTCGCTTAATCACCCTCAACCTGACTATGGACTTTTAACCGGCGTGGGGGGAGCAATGTTGTATGGCGTCCCAATAGGGATTGTATCATCTACTGTTGCGTTTGCGTTACGGCGATTTGCCCCGAGCCAATCTCCTGTAGCTGAGAAAAAATAGAAATATAACGACCCCTCCACCGAGTAAACACTAGGAACCGTTCCGAAGGTCTCCTGTATTGACCGCAAGCGGTTCAAAGTGTATCACTTGTTGAGGGTTTCAACATAGCCTATTAACCCGAAGTGAGACATGTGGGCGGCGGCAGGTTAGAAACTCCTCACTCCGACGGCGGTGTCGTAATTGGCGACCTTTCGGGCATCTTCACCAATTCTTCCATTGGGAACTGGAATTCCCTGAAGTCTTCTTCAACTCAGAAGGTGAGAAAATGGGTGAAGCGGGGTTTGATGCGGTTGTCGGGAATCCGCCTTGGGTGAATGCTTGGCAGATGACGGAATCAGACGCGGAGGGATCACTACGGGATGGTATCAAGAGAACAAACCCATTTTCTGAGGTTCTAGAGGGTCACTGGGATCTGTATGTACCTTTCTTGCTCAAATCCTATGCCCTGGTTCGGAACAAAGGGCATCTATCGTTCATCATACCCAATGCATTCTCAAGAGAAAAATATGCAGAGCCAGTTCGAGATCTCTTCTTAACGCACTCTGATATCAAAAGCGTCGCACCATCTGGTGATATCAACGTCTTCTCTGGAGTGTCGAGACAAACAATCATTCCAGTAATATTAAAAAGTGATTCAACGGTAGAATATGGGCCAATTTCGATTGACGAGGATTTCATTCAAACGAGAAAACGAGCTGCTGAGCCGAAAACAGTCGAACAGTCTACATTCTACGAGACGCCAGGACATCAGATCCGCTATGGATCAGGTCTGAAAGAACTTGAATTACTCCAATACATAGATGAAAACTGTATCAGGATGGGTAATATATGCTATGTCAATTATGGGGCGCAGATTTCAAGCAAGGAGAAGGGTGGGTTTGGAAAATCTCATTTTTTATCGGAAGAATACAAAGAGGGGTACAAGAAATTCTTTGAGGGGAAAAATATCAGCCGCTATCACATTGAATGGCCTGAGATCTATCTTGATTATCAGCCTAGCGAGATTTACGGACCTCGTCATCCAAAACTGTTTGAATCCGAGAAGATCGCAGTGCGATATGTTTCGGCTGACGATGATTCGATCTTAGCTGCATTTGACGAGGAAGGGATGTACACAGACCATCTCACCGTTCTCTGCACAATGTATGATAACGTAGAAGGTACGGATCTTCGAACTAATTACGAGGGGTTCGACAAATTGGAAACTGACTATTCCCTCAAGGCTATTCTTGCAATTATTAATTCATCAGTTGACAATTTTTATTATGCAAATCGATTCGCAACAGGGAGCCTTCAAGGAGATTACTCACACGTCTATCCTCAATCAGTAAGGAAATTCCCGCTGCCAAGTATAGATCTAAAAAATAACAATACAGGTGTTGAAGATAAACAACTGATAGAGATAGTAACAGATGGGTCTCCAAACCGACCTTTGGTTTCATCATGTCTCATGGAGGATGGGGTTATCCAAGCACCAATTGCCCACCGTTGCTTGGAGATTGCCTGTGACTATCTTATCGACAAAAATGACGAACTGGTGGAATTGAATCTCAATCTGAGAGACCATCTCAGCAACTACGATATCGGACAGACACTCACTAATATTGGATTTATTCAACCACCCAAAAACGCAAACGAGTCAATGCTCGAACAGACTAGTGAGGATTGGCCAAATCTACGTATCGGTGATGTATCGCTCATTCGTGAGTCTCCCAACACGGTTCTCATCGAGGCCACCGCTCGCTACAAGCCCGACGACGAGGACGCGCATGAGACGGACCAGTGGGGGTATACGGAGACGGCGTACCTGCCCGCGTTCCGGATCACGGATCTTACGGAGCGCGAGGCAGACCTGATCGAGCACTTCGTCCCGGTCGCCGTCGACGAGGCCGGTGGCTTCGCGAACTTCCGCGAGACGGCAACGAAGACAAACTCGCTCGTCGATCGACTGAAAGCGATCAAACTACCCGACGTTGATGACGTGGCCGACGATCTTGAGAACTATCTGGAGACGAAGGAGCGCTCCGAGGAGCTCGACGCGAAGATCGAGCAGACGGACACGCTAATCGACGAAATCGTCTATGAGTTGTACGGACTGACCGACGAGGAGATCGAGATCGTTGAGGAAGCAGTAGAAAACTGACTTACCTGCCACAGTCCCGTGAAAATCAGCTAGTTCGCGAGTTCTGCTATACTGGATTCAAATTTTGTCACTCTGCGGAACTACTGCTCACGTATCGATCAATTAGGGACTGTTCAATGAGATCTTCCCTTTTCTCTACAAACTCTGTGAAGTTCTCGGGAATCATTTCTACATCATTTGGATATCGGTTGTTCTTTTGATATCGCCGCTGCTCACCTTCGGAGAGGTTTCCAATCCAGTCTTTCGGCCACTGGGTGTCTTTTTCACTATTATTCACACTGTGATGGAGCAATTGGAGATTCCCGAGTCTATGGATATCGATATCTTCTCCAGTAGCCTCCTCAACCTCATCAGCCCTACTAGATGGGAAAATATGATCAACCTCGTAGTCACTGATGTTTCGGTCTCCGTAGATACCGTCAAGAAGACCGAGTACCGCAGCGACATTTTGGCTAGTGAACGTCACTGACCCCGTTGCGCTGGGATTGTATCTCGCATGTTCAACGACCCGATTTATATCCTCACGAGCAGGACTGACCCCAAGCTTGTCGAATAAATCAAGTGCTGGGAACGTAGTGAGTTCTCCTTTGTTCTCTGACAGCACGGACATCATTACCCGGGCTTTTGTCCGCCGGAGTAATCCGTGACTCTCGTTGAGCAACAAGAGAATCGCAAAAAATTTGAAGATATCATTCCGGATTCCCGCCGCTGTGTGATCAACATCTGGATTTTCATAAAAGAACTTTCCAAGGAGTGCGATATGGCTCTTTGAGTTCATTGTGTATTCCGAGAAGCCGATATCAGAGAGGTTCTGAAGTGAGAGTTCTATGGCTCTTGGGAACCATTCAAAAGGAGCAAAAGAATACTCCTCTGGACCGTCCATCCACTTCGTACGGAGTGTCTCTAATTCGGCCTCTGATAGGCTGTTAACTGATGACTTCCCCGCGAGATCATCATCGAGGAGCATGTACGAATACCGCATGAACAAGTCCCGGTCTATTTCTGTCTCGTACCCAGTGTACTCCTGTTTGAAGTCCTCAATCCAGCTTTCGATCTTCTGTCGAGGATTGAACGGCCGATCCTCCATGTACGGCCACGTACTCATCAGTTTTGACAGCATAAGCTGATACGGACGTGGTTCTTCTCCTTGGATATTGATCCGCTGAAAAATCTCCTTAATGTGTTGGTTGTCCTTTTTAATTGTCTCAACCGGGAGTTCACTTTTCATCACGTTGTGGTAGAATTCGTCCATCACTAGGGAAGCAGCGTCTTTGAGGTCTTCGCGAGTTTCCTCATCAGCCTCCATCGTGGTGCTGCGAATCCGTTCTCGTGCGAGTGCGCGGAGGTCAGACTGCTCTAGTAGCAAACCATCGCTTGCTATGGCGTCAGGGAGTGGGAACCAGTAGCGGTGTGTGCCCGCCCTATTTTCATATCCAAACTCGTTGCTATCACCGAACAGATTTGATCTTCTAAAACTGAATTCGTAATCGCCTGAGAACCCATCTCGAACGTGTTGTGGATGACCAAAGAGGTTCACACAGAGCTTCTTTTCATCCCAATATCTAGATTCGTCTCTCGTTCGTCCACTCCCTCCAGTATACGTCGCGATACTCCCGTGTAGTCCGATATAGAGCGAATTAAGCCGCTGCTGACCGTCGATAACCAATGAGTCAGCATCAGTATCGTCGACACTTTTGTTGTTCCGTGTGAATCCCTGATCGGAAATTGGTCGGGGTACTCGTCCATCGTCAGCAATGTAGTTCGGAATAAACCTGTATGCGAAGTAATCGTCTCGGGCACGTCGAATGTCCCACTTGAGAAGGACTCCAATCGGATAGCCCCGAATAAGTGAGTCGAATAGTGTTTCTATTTGATTTGGTGACCAGACGAACTCACGTTGGAGACCCGGAAGGAAGACGTCGGAATTAATGTCTGCGAGGAGGTCCTCTATCGTTTCGGACATATTAATGGCATCATATCCTATCGTTGTGAATATTTCCCTTACGAGTAGTCGGGTTACTCACACGCGAGACGAACACGCATCAGCCCTTCCGCATCCGATACCCCCATCAGTAGCATATTCGAATTCCGTTTCTCTCAGTGTAGCAAGTACATTTATTACTACGAAACGATAGTTCAGTCCAAGCACGGTGCGTCGGAGATAATCGGCGGGAACCCTGGATCTGTAGGTTCGAATCCTACTGGGGGCCTGAAGGTGGTTCGGAGAGTACCGTCGTCAATCTACTCCGACAAATGAGCAAGGAAATCATCACTTCCGGCATTCTCAGCACCGTCTTTGCAACTACCGGCGTGGCGCTTCCGGTTGCCGTAGCGCTCATCGCGTACATCAGCATCGCGCTGAAGACCGCTGCCCTCACTCCTCCGGCCGCTACATAGCGAGAGACATCTGTTCAATGCGGGGAGGAAGGAGCGCGCGGAGGTGTTGGACGCGAAGATCGAGCAGACACACGGTTACTTCAGCCGTTCTCGCGGGTCTCACCGGGGCTGTTTCAATGTACGTCGCACGAGATCGCGTGAATGAGTATCGTCTTGAGTGAGGTCCAATAGTGATGTCTGTGGCAGATAACTTCAGCTCGACTTCCACAGATCAATTCATCTCACTTCCCGTGTTCATCCGCCTGCTCAAAATTCTGTGAACTACCCTACCCTCAAGGAGTGAATGGTACAGCCATGAGGGGGTGGGATAGGTAGTTCACTCGAAAAGGCTCGAGACTTTGGAGAAAGGGTGACGCTTGAGCACGCACTTAACCAACAATATTGTAAATTGGGAGCGTGTGTTGGTTAATCTGCGATCAATGCACTCCGAACTATTGTTCCAACCTGGTCGATGGTGCCTGAGTAATAGTCATTAGAAAATCATTTCGAAAATCAATAGTATTTCAAAACATGAATACGTAAGACAGTGTATGTATGACCTCACAGGCTTTCAGCGGGACTTGTTGTACGTAATCGCCGGTCTGGATGATCCACACGGGCTCGCAATCAAAGACGAACTCGAGGATTACTACGAAAAAGAGATCCACCATGGTCGGCTCTATCCGAATCTCGACACACTCGTTGAGAAGGGACTTGTCGAGAAAAGTCAGCGAGACCGTCGAACCAATGAGTACACTACCACTCGTCGGGGCACCAGAGAAATTGAGGCGCGAGCAGAATGGGAAGCTGAGTACATTGACCACGACGCCTGAACCGTCGCGGTCGATATCAGCCTGGCTTCGCCGCTTCACTTTGGCTTGGCGTGTATCGGATCCACGATCGTTTCGCAGTTGGGACACTCTGCCCACACTCCCTCTTCACCCTCGGTAGTCTCGTATTCGATCATTACCCACGCCTCGCGGACCTCGTGACCACATTGCGGACAACTACCCAACACAGAATCATTTTCGGTCATGAGCTCATACTAGGCGTTCGCACCGCTCTACATAGGTTCACGACCGGCAGCCTCCTAACACTTTGTTAGACACCACTGTGGTTCACGTACTGACCAGATTCGTCAAAATATATCTCCAGACTACAACTAACTGCCACATGAGAAATATTTCTGGACGTGTTGACAGCGCTGGCAAGCTCACACAAGTGAGCCTGGGAAACGCAACGACACCTCAAGGACGGCCGGACCGACATTTTGCAGGTGGCCAGTTGAATCGGAGTCCCGATAGAGTCCGAATACCTCCCATCGGCTCAATCTATCCTGTCTCTTCTAATTTGAGAGGATATAGAAGAATTAAACGTCTGATTTTCACTTCCGATACGGATGGGGAACTAATATACGGTCTGGTGTACGACAATCAATAAGCCCCGTTTCCGAGGTACCAAAATGCACATCCCAGAAGGACACTACACTCTCAAGGAGTTCTGTCGGGTGATTTTCGACTCGCCAGAGTCTGTCCTCGAAGGGTACCACGGCCAACGCATCAAATCCTTTCTCTACCTCTCTGACGACGGTTGGAGTGACTACCTCGACGAACACTACGAGACTAAGGAACTTGGCGGTATCACGAAGTTTGTTGGAGAGTACAGGAATCGAAAGGGAGCGGAGCAGCCTGCGAAATTCTACGTTGGGCAGTACAAAGATGACCTCCAGATGGTGTTAACTGCCGAAACCGAGGAAGCGATTCGGCAGGCACTCCGTCCAGTTTCGGAGCACAGTGATTGTTTATCGCCGATGCCGATTATGACTGGAGACTTCCAGACGATGAACGAGATCGTCCTCAGTACCTATGACGATATGCGGATTTCCGAGTTTAAATCGAAGCGAGTGCCAAGTCTTGCTGACGCTCGAACGCGACCGGACGTTGATCGGGAAATCGAATACAAAGGTGCTGATGGTCGGGATCGACTTGATGAATTCCGTGATGAGTATGGTGTTGTCCCGACTCGGATTCAATACGAGCACGAGAACGTCTCAATCAGAATCGACACATCCGGCAAGTTCACGCTCGAAACCGTCAACAAAGAGAGCTTCAACATCCTGTTTGACCTGCTGAGCGAGGTCGTGGTGAACGTGCTTGAGTTGCTGGATGTGGCGAATCAAATTAAGTTCGAGAAGCGGGAGGTGGTGCCGGGAAACTTGAAAGTGCAGGTGCCGGAGGTGAGTTCTGGTGAGATAAATTTTGATCAGGAGGTGTCGTTGATGCAGGCCGAGAATTTTATCAAGGGTACAAAGAACAGTGATGACCTGAATTTCAGCTTTACCGATGTCACCAAGCAGGCTGGCTCGCTCGACTTCTCTGCCCAAGTTACTGACGAGAATCGGGGCTCCTTATTCAATGTGAGTGCGACTGAGGATTCAATGCGTATCGTGCCGAAACACGACTGCTCGTTCCCGTCTCTTGTCGAGTTCTATCTGGCCGTGATACAACTGTTAGATGGTGGCGCCGAAATGCGGCTATACGAATCTCAGTCAGCAGCCTAACGCATGACGAACGTTGACCCTCCTGAATCGGTGTCTAAGGGTCAAGAAACGAAGTATCGCGGGCTGTATGGCAAGTGTGTTGAGCATAAACTCGAAGAGTTCCCTGAGCAGTCCAAGAGCGAAAACCTGCGTGAGGAAATAAATGTTCAAAACCAACACCGAAAACTAATCAGCTACTCCATCTTCCCGTTCGTACAGGGGCGACCGGCTGGCTACAAGTTCTTCACCGCCGAACCGCTGGAGGAGCTCGGTGTTCCGAACTTCGATTTCCTGTTGTGGAACCTGGATGGGAAGGTAATTTTTGGCGAGGCCAAGTCCTCGGTTCCAGCGAGCGCTGACACTGTGGTGAATCAGCTTAAAGAGCGCAAGCAGATTGCGGAAAACCACAAAGAGCACCTCGAGGAGGAGTACTTGGGAAGCGAGATCGACCATATGGAGTTCGCAGTTTCAACGTACGTCAACCATGGCGATAAAATCGCGAAGGCCATCATCGAGGAGGGGGCCGAGTTCATTACTTGGGTCGTGGACGCCCACCACGACGAGCTGTGGATTCGTCAAGCTCGCCCGACGTCGTTTCCGAACAACTTAGAGGCTGATGAGCCGGATGCGATGCTTCAGGAACTAGACCGCCGACACACGCACGATGTGTCAGCGTTAAATGGGGAGCTAGACCGAGTTACCACAAGTTTTGGGCAGACAGATGTTTTACCTACCGCGATTATCGTCGATCAACTACGAGTCGTGGTACAGGCACGTCGAGTCGAAGGCAGACATCCTTGTGTTGACCGTAAAGATATCGAATCGTACGTCTCGAGCAGTTCACTGAACTACTCTGAGGAGCGTGTGGCAGCCATTGTGGATGATCTGATTGAGGCGGGTAAACGCATTAATTTCCTCTCTGAGTGGGACGACGAACGTGCTGACTTGAAGGTGGTATCGAACTATACAGCCAAGGACGACTTGGAGCAGATTCTCGAGGATAAGTGGGTTAATTGGCGAATTGAGGACATGAAGGATGACCTTCGGGAAGACTGTGAAGAGCGAATTACTGCTGAGTTGGGCAGGCAGAAGCAGCTCAACGAATTCGGTGTGGATCTCCCAGAGATCAAACTGGAGGACGAGTCGTAGAACTACCCAGCAGATTGAAGATTAGCCTCTGCTGCGTCGTGAGCTACTTCTCGTACTCGCTTACTTTCCTGAGTGAGGTCCTCGAGCAGTTCGATGATTGTGTCACTCCGGTCGTGGAAGCTCATGTCTGCGCCGGTTCAGTCTCTCGATACGTGACGTCGAGGTTGAGGTCCTCGTACATCCGGTCGAGCATCGCCAGCGCCGACTGGAACTGGGCGTAGTTCTCGCGCATGTACTCGATCGTCTCTGCTCTCGGTATCACCGGGTACCCCTCGACGTATTCGATGTCGAGTGACGTGTGTGGCTCGAGGACCATCTGTAGCGGTCCGTTAAGCTCGTCTTGGGGCTGTCGTTCGAATGCGGTCGGGAGGTCGAACGACTCGAAGAACCCCTCAGGGTGAGCGAAGTAGGGTGGGGTAGTTGACCACTGCCCATAGGATGTACTCTGTACTGATGAAACTTCTCCTACCCACTCCAGCCTTTTGGGGTAATTCGGACCAACACTGGTTTCTTCCGGCTCTCTTCCGATTCACGGGATGGTTTTGGTACACTCGATTAAGTCCTCCTCGGTGGTCCATCGATGGAGTCGCCCGTCTTTCTCGAGCATCTCGAAGATCGCCGTCTGCATCCCGCTATATGGGTTCTCGATGTCGACGTTAGTATTGACATCGTCGAGATCGAGGCCGTCATATTCGCGCTTACAGACGTGCGTTTTTGTGAAGTATTTCTCGAGGGCGGTGAAGTAGCCCTGCTCAACGAGGAAGCCACCTTGTGCGTGTTCAGCGACGCCGATTATGTAGTCGGTGTAATCTGCAAGCAAGCGGAACTTGAGGTACGTGTTGACCCACTCACTCCGGATATCGACCATCAGAAACGCGTAGGCGTCGGGTCGACGGTTGAGCCGGTCTTTGACGAGCTGGAGTCGACGAATCTCTGGGTGACCGTAACTTCCAAGGACGAAATATGCCCGGTCGGCTGAGAAGATCGGTGATAGCTCAGCGACGCTCTGCTTCAGCGCCTCGTATTCCTCGGGAGTGAGCGAGGTCTCATGGAGATACGCCTCCGCCCGTTCGGCGAGTTCCTCAACAGTGACTGACTCCTCGCTCATATCTGGTCTCTCGCCTCCGTTCGTTTCAATGCGTCGACCGAGACGGCTACCAAATTGCTTCTCACCGATTCGTATTTCAGCGAAACGCTTTAGACTGTACTCCACAAAGATGGCGTTAATGAGTACTTCCGACAAGTCCACGAGCAATCTCGAGACGGTTCGCGAGCGACTAAACGTCGTCACGCAGGAGACGCGTTTCTCGCTCCTACAGGACATCCTCGGGCATCCGTCGGGGCTACCGACGCTGAAGGAGTTGGATTACGTCAACCCGAGTCGGAGTCGGACGACCATTCGGCAGCATCTCCAACGCCTCATTGAGGGAGGTGTCGTCGAGAAAGTGGAACTTGCTGATGGCCGTCGGCAGAACGATATGCCGTACACGTTCTACGGAATCAGCAAGGAGGGACGCCGCTTCCTCGCGGAGCACGATCTGCTGCGCGCTGAGGAAACCCTCCAGGAAATCTACGACCGCGTCGAAAAGACTGCTGAGATCGAGCGCTACGAGTCGGCTCCACGTCCTGATCGCTGAGGTATGTCAACAGAATTGATGAAACTGATTGAGCACGCGACGAGCGACTGGACACACTCCACGCTCGTACCCACTTTTCATTCTGCTGTGGGGCTTGGCGCACATCAAAACAGAGCCAGTGATCGCTGCTATACTGATCAAGTAGCTCTTATTCATTTTGCGAATTCTTCTCATTGAACTCTTCAAGACGTGTTATTCTATGTTCTTTCGGAGGTCGATACATTGAGTACAGTGGGATTTTCCACAATATCTTTATAAATTGCCACCACTGAGACTTCCTCTGTCCTTCATTAGTCTGTGGTACCCTCGGTGTTGTTTTTTGCTCGACTTCTTCAATTGTTTTCTGAACTATTGTGGGATTAACTCTCTTCGCGGCTCGTTTGTCCGCTTTTATTTCACGTTCATAGATGTCGGCGGGATTAATTAGGAAAAGAGCAAATACATATCCGATGAGTGGAATCTGAGATAGTATCTGACATACTTGTGACCCCTGTTGAATATGATATCGCTCGTGGTGATATATTGTGTCTATTTGCCTACTGTCCAATGAATTATATAGTTGCGAATCTATCAGGATAAATTCTTTCTTCCCAAATAAGTCTACTGCGACTGCTCGTTGTTTGTCAAGATCAGTCACGATTAGATCTGTTCCTTGTCTGGTCGTATCAATCGTACCACTGTCCCGCAATGCAAGCAGCGTCCATCGATTTTTGATGATTGAATATATTGAAAAAACACCCCACGAGACCATGATGAGCAACCCAGGTGTATAATAAACCGCGAATTGTACCATTGATAATTCTGGTCCCACCGAATAATCAAGAAGTTGAGAGAGAGGGAGTACAAAAAATAGAGAGATATTTAATAGAAGCATCATGGAAATGCCGTATCGTATATAAGTATTATCACCGAACATAGGAGGTGATGTAGTAATTGTTGATGGATTCAAGGAATCGACGAACATGGATCTTCCAGCCGCAAAAACTACGAATAACACAAAAATGTTCCATAGAATAGATATATTCATTGGGTCAGTAATAAAATTAGTATATGTCTGGAGTAGAGTAGTTTGTAACTCTGGTGACCCGAGTTGTATGGAATTGACAACTGAAAGTATGGTTTTTTCTTGTTCTATGAAACCAGCCTGCTGAGAATGAATTGCTATATTTGCGATCCCGGTCGCTACGATTGCATTTGTGACTGCGGCAAGCAACAATACACGATTAGTAACTGGATCGATTTCCTCTCCAATTTTTGTTAGGAGAAGAATGGCAACATTTGGAATTGCTATCCATATAAAAATATTCTCTATAGGGAGCAACCAGGGCTGGAGACATACAAAACCTAACAGGATATTTGCGATGTTTGTAGTACCTGTCGATACCTTAGCTCTTACCAAACGTGGCGAAGAGAAGAGTTCTGTTATCCTACTTTGTGTGTGAAAAAATGCTGGATTGTCATGAGTTCTGAAAAACGAGTAACCATATAGTATGATGTGCATACTTCCTGCTGGTAAACACAGATTTTGCAAAAACATCTGCTGACTAAAACGGCCATACAGTCCAATGATGGTCAATAGAGTTGCTGTACAAAAGAATAGCTTGTATCTGCTAGTGGCTGTACAGATCTCATTCACTTCCCCCTCTTGTAAGTCGCATAGATATTTTTTATTTGATAGCTTTCCACTTGCTCTGTACTCCTGCTTGTTACTATTGTTATTTGTGATTTCAAACTCTTCCGCGAAAAACACCCCGAGTCGTCGTTTATCACCTACAATTTTGTGCCTATGCTTGTACAATCTCATGAGAAATTCGGCTGGCGGTCGAGAATATTAAGAACTACATCATCCCGTTGTAGCATTACCTCTTCAGCCTTCTCGGTATTGAGGACATATATAGTCGGAACAGGGAGTGATTCTACGTCATCACGAGCCACGAAAAAAAGCTTATCACCTACACTGACATTGAGCGCTTCTGTCGCATCTTTTGGAAATCTCACCCGCTGACCTTCTGGATCCCATTCTGTGTGTGCGTGCCATTCTGAATTGAGATCTCTCAATTGGTATGGAGTAGCCAATACTAGGTCGGCCTTGCTGTCGTAACACCAGTGATAGAGTATCTCACTCTCGTCTTTCCCATCGCTGGATCTCTGAGTAGCAGTGTTATTGCTTTCTATCTGTTCACTATAAAATATGTCATGAAATCTTTCTGGTATATGTATATATTGGTTTTTTCTAATTTGTTCTTCTGAAATCAAACCGATTCCCTCTGATCCCATCTCTTGTGATACTCTTTTTGAAGTCACAATATTGTTTACGGACTCATTGTTGGATGTAGCTCCACAACTGTGTAGAGCTGCAATATTAGTATTAACAACAAATATGTGTTTTTGTTCTGATACTTATTACCCCCTCTCTCAATTTAACCCATGGGGACACCAGTTACCCTAACTCAGGATCGGTTTCCTGATCAAACGAGGCGTAAACGTGACGAAATGAGACTGCCCAGTACATTCGGTCTGTACTGCGAAACAAGGAAGGGTGATTTAGAGTGACTCGTTTGAGAATCACCCCTCTCTCACTCGGGATGCTCGCTCTTCTCTGGTCAGAACTCCGTAGCAGTGTCCAAGATATGGTTAGTATAAAAAGTATAAATGTAGAACATAAGAACCCCCTGGACAATACAGGCATAGGTGACTGGTCCAGGCGGTATATATCAACTGCATATATTACACCTGTGGTGGGTACCGCTGCGATCATTGCCAGCCTCGCCCTCATCATCCTCGACCACCCTCTAAGTGAGCCTGGTGTGCTGACCCTCGCACTCCTGCCTCCAGCACGAATGGAAGACAGTCGGTGGTTGTTGTTCGCACGTGTAAGTACCTCCAAGCAACTTGACAATACAAGCAAAGACAAACAACTCTCTGATTTACGAGTATCAGCCGACAACTCGAACGGTAAAGTTGTCGAAGTCATTGAACGTGCAGAGTCAGGCGCGAGTATGGACCGTAAATCGCTTGAGAAAATTCTTGAAATGGCCCAGAATGATGAGTTCGATGTGCTCGGTGTCTGGAAACTTGACCGTCTTACCCGGTCCGGTCCATGGGAGGGTATCAGGTATCTCTCCCGACTCCGTGACCACGATATTGTACTATACTCTGACAGTCATGGATTCTTTGACTGGGAGGATCGTCGGGACTTCGATGTTCTTGTTAAAGAAGTATTGTTTTCTCGCGAGTGGTACTCTCGAATACAAGAGAATGCGGAAGATGGTCAATTGAAACTGCTTAAGCAAGGGAAATACCCGTTCGGAAATCCGCCTTTCGGGTACACCAAAGATGAGGAGAAATTCCTACATCTTACCGAACGTGGTGAAGAGGTTATTCCTGCTATCTACAAGCACTATATCAAACTGGAAAACAGAGCCAAAACTACACGTCGCATCAACCGAGACCTATTGGATGAGAAGGAACTTACTGATAGTCAAATTAAAACTGTCTTGGAAAATCCGCTCTGTGTAGGACAGTTGACGTTGAAAAATAAAGTGGTATCCACTGACCCAGAACTCCAATGCGTCTCAAAGGAGACGTACAATAAGGTCCAAGGGATCATCAACGAGCGAGCCCCTGACTCTCCTGACGGCGAAACGATACCGGGGTCGATCGAAGATGCTACACGGCGATTCGGCCCAGAATTCGTCGGGAAATTGTTTAACAAATTCGATGCTGTGTGTCCAGACTGTGGAGGTGAGTTGACGGATACTGAGTCGACTACACTGATTCGGGACACGCATCTTATCGAATACGCCTGTGGAGACTGTGAGTTCAGAGGGCCTCTATTCGGTGAACAAGAAATTAACAAGTTGGATTCGACTCTCCCACTCGGATGCCCGTTCTGTATATCTGTCGACGAGATGAGTGCTGAGAAACTCTCCACGTCGACACTGGAATATCTCTACACCTGCAATCAGTGCGACAATCAGTTCGCTGTTGATGTCCCTCCGAACAAGTATAAGCGGGCGTTTAACAACCCTGAATCTGCTTATCGTTGGAGGCAAACCCGTGAGACGGATGGTGATACACCTAATAGTTCAGAGGATACTGCTTTCATCTGGGGAACCGTGATACAATCTGATGGTGGGACTCGATCTGATGATAACGACGATGATGACGATGCTGTATCCCCAATGAGCAGTATTGACTAGCTAGTAAGCTCTTGAGTTTTTTTCCAGACCGTTTCTTTTGCGACACCCGAAGCAGCTCCGGCTTCCGCTAGGGTGATTGACTCTTCTTGCTCTTTTGTTGCAAGATACAGACACGCAGAGGCGATACTAGCTGGGCTTCCGGTGACGTCAGTTGACTCTATGAGCCGTATAGCTCGCTCTTCAGCGACTTTGTCCAACCCAAGCTGGGCTCTCAAGAACGGGAGATAAGTTGTAGCTGGCGTAATTGTTGTGTGTCTATTACAGTCATCTCTGAGAGATTGGTAGGCTGTTCGCAGGTCCTGAACTGAAACGTCACATGTGTAGGATACAATATTGAGTGGTCGAGGTGACCCTTGTTCTCGAAAGGTCGTGTAAACGACTGCAGCAATGCCCGCTACGATACTGCGCCCTCGAAAGTATTGATTTTTCCATGCCTCACAGACTGTCTCAGCTGCTTTTATACAGTCCTCAGTGGTTCCGTAAAGTTCTCGAATGTAGCCTTCAGAATCCCCAATCAATCTGACTAATGTCTCGTCTGAGGAATCTTGGACTGTAACTACATCTTGCCACTGTTGGCGGTACTCCTCACCCCCGTCTGAATTATTGTTCTCCGTGACAGGTGTTTTGCCAACGTCTACAGGACGATCATCGCCCGTGATGACTACATTACAATTCAAACAGCGCTGACTAGCTTGGTTAATTCTTTCTATGTCACTGCTATTGCATACTGGGCAGTGGATGTCTGTGCTGGTGCTTGTCACTGTTCTTCTCCATTCTGATGCGCTTTATAACTCTCAACGATTCGCTCTGTCTTGGAGTTTTTTCGGGATTCATCCATCTCCATCTGCGAGTGCTTGAATCGGTGACGGACTGAGCTAACCTCCTCAAATAACTCGTCTGGCAAAATTCGATACTCCTCGACGGCTTCCTCGAAGTCAGCAATCTGGTAGTGTCCAATATACAATTTGTTTCGCAGCACTTTCCCTATGGACTGTCGACACCAGTCTTCACTACGTTTAGTGCTCTCACCTTGTTCATTTAGTCGAAAAGCTACCTGCGGCATCGAACGTTCCTGAACATACAGTTCGAAGATTTCTTTGACTAATTTCGCCTCTGTTGGGTCAATACGTAGTCTTCCGTCATCGGACCTCTGGTACCCTAAGGGCGGTTGTTTGTTCGGCCACTTCCGTTCACGGGCGAGCCCGTACATCCCGAGCTTTACACGTTGACTAGTCAGATCGGATTCCAACTCAGCAGCTGAAGCTAAATTCCGGAAATTGAATCTACCGACTGGGTTCGTCGTATCAAGGAACTCTGTTACACTATGGAGTCCGACATTTAACTCATCGAGTTCCTCCTCAGTCTTGACAAGATCAACGAGCGAACGACAGAATCGGTCTAATTTCCAGAAGACGACGACGTCGAAGAGTCCTTCTCTTGCCCGATCGAGCATTGATTGGAATTTAGGCCGTTCTGTATTGCGACCTGACTCTGCTTCATCTGAAAATACGAACAGAACCTCCCAATTCGCATTCTCACACGCATCCCAGCACCGACGTATTTGTTCGTCAATTGAATAGCCGAACCGCTGGCTGTTTGACGATGTTCGCGCGTAGATGGCTGCCTGTAAGCCTTCTTCTGCCTCCTGTTCTACGCCAGTTCGTGCTGGAATCTCCAGTGACTGCTCTGGTGTGGAATAACTCATATTACTGCCCTCCTTGGATCGCTACCGGTGGTCGGAGCTCGACGATTGAATCATCAGCAACACAATTTGGACACAGTGGTCGTTGTGCTATCTCTCCTTCAAAGGGTGCATCACCGGCTGTATAAGTTGCAGAACAACGTGGACAGTCCCAGGTTTCAACATCATACTTTTCTGCTAAATCTGGATACTCATCGGCAAGAGTAAGTGTAAGTTGTGCCTCGTCATGTGATTCAAGATACTCAATAACTTTCTCACGTGGATAGTCAGCATAGCGGGGTAGAAAACCTGTAGCTCCGACATCTGAATACTCTCTGTTGCCTTTGCCGCATCGATCTTTGTACGAACAGAATTTGCATTCCCAATCTTGCTGTGGCTCTGCTGGTGGTAGTTGGCCATCAAGACGATATTCAGAGTGTGTCGTAATCCACTGAAGGACTGTGTCTTCCCAGAATTCAGCATCAAATTCTGTGTGGAACACTTCTAATTCGAAACTTTCACGCGACACGTAGATGAGCACGCCCTCCGTGATTTCTCGGTCATACTTCTCTGAAAGACCGGATTGATACGCATGAAGCTGTGCGAGGTGTTGTGGCTTAGGTCCGTCAAGATAGTCAAGTGACGAGGTTGACTTGATCTCCGTAGGTACGAGTGGTAAACTCTGTTCATCAACCACAACAGGGTCGGTCACTCCCTTTATATTGAGATCTCCTAGTTCTGATTCGACGGTGAAGTCAACCCATACTGAGTTACGAATATACGTATTATCAGTAGCTATGACATCCTGTAAAAATGGGAGGACTATCTTCTCCTCGATCTGTTGTCCCGCCCAGAGTATACCATGAGCATCTCGCTGTTCCTCTGGGGCATTTTCCTGCCGGTAAACGATCTTCCGGTGACACTGGAGTAATGAACTCGGGCTATGTCGACGCGCTCCCGGTACAGAATCTGTGTAGTTGAAGTACGGTTTGCCCTCGCGAATATTTTGTCGGAACTCTCTGGCTTGATACCAATCTCGAAACGTTTCCTTGCTAATTGATTCTAGCGCCACATCAGTACATGACGTTTCACTATCGCTACCTGCTAAGTTCGTATTCACATCTCCTGATTCCATTGGTGAGTTATAGATGCGCTTAGGGATAGTCTATGACCGATTGTCACCTATTCTGGGACGTGTATTGGTGATAGAACGTCTTAATCGCCGGCTGACTGAGGTTCAGCAAGAGTGCCGCTAGATCGAACAACGGACCTTTTTGAACCGTTTGTCGCTTGGGGTCATAGACGATTACATCGGCACTATTCAGTGTTGGCAGGTGAGTCTGTGATAATGCATTGTAGACGTTCTTATACGGTTCGCCACTTGCGTATTCGACCGCAATCCCATTCTCTCTGGCTGCTATTTGTTGTGCGAGCAGACGAGTGGAAACTGTTTCAGACTTTTCTGTCCCCTCGAGGAATTGGATTACGCAGCGACGTCGCGACGCACGGAGGGCCTGTAGAAGGACGGATAATCCTTCCTCGATTTCTTCTATTTCTGCCGTTGGACTATTCTGAGGTCTCATACCGACTGGAGTCTGGTCACATCGCTCGAGTTTTGCTGAAAGGAGACCTTCGATCGATCTTTTGGTATCTTCATTGGCTGAGACAGATGAGAGGAGGTGTCTAAATGCTTTCGAGTCAACTACAGATGCTCGAAGACTCTATAGTTGACTTACCGCTTCTTGGATAATCTAAACCCGTCCAGAAACCAGTATGCGCTTAGACGCGGAATGGATGTCGCGTGCTGATGATCGTATTTTGGAGTATCTCTCAGAGCGGGGACCAGATACACCTAAGCAGATGGCAGAGGACGGTCGAGTTCGTTTTTCCCGTCAGCATATCAATGCTCGGTGTAAGAAACTCGTCCCATACCAACTTTTAGTTCATTTAGGCAACGGTGTATATGATATCACTGAGAAGGGAGAGCAGTATCTTGCCGGAGAGTTAGATGTACGAGAACTGGAACCCAAATAGCCGTTTTGTCACATGTGAACTACCCTACCCTACTCGCTCACCGCTTGCGCGGTTCACTCCTTGAGGGTAGGGCTTCCTGTTTCCACGACGCACTTTGCAGATACTGGTGTATCCGCAGGGAGTGCAGTCTCCACAGGCGTTGATTCGGAGCGTCCCACCCCTACATCTTCGAGGCCACGAGAAAGAATGTTCCACGCCGCGTTCGCGTCCCTGTCCGCCTCAAACCCGCAGGCGGGACAGGAGTGTTCACGGACCCACAACGGCTTGTCGGTCGAAACGCCGCACGACGCGCACTCCTTGGTCGTCCCTCTCGGGTTGACCGCCACGAAGTGCGTCCCCTCTCGATCACACTTGTATTCAAGTAGTGAGAGGAACGTCTGCCACGCGGCAGACGCAGTGTTGCGGCTGTTCGACGGTGATTCGAGCATCCCCTTCACGTTCAGGTCTTCGACCGCCACGAGGTCGTACTCCCGAGCGTAGTACGCCGAGAGCTTGTGTAAGAAGTCGCGGCGCTTCCGTCGGAGATCGGCGTGACACTCCGCGACCCGTTGCCGTTGCTTCTCCCAGTTGTTCGACCCGTGTTCTTTCTGTGAGAGAGACCGCTGTTCGCGTTCCAGTCGTTCCCGTTCGGCGGAGAGGTCGAGAGGCCCGACTGCCGTACCGTCGGTGTCGTGGGCGTACGTGAGAATCCCCACGTCGATGCCGACGCACTGTTCGGGATTCTTAGGCGGCTCGGGCGGTTCTCGGTCCATTTCGACGCCGAACGTGGCGAACCACTCGCCCGTCGGTTCCTTCTTGACCGTGACCTGTTTGAGCGTCGCGTCGTCGGGGATGTCGCGGTGAAGCCGAATCGGGATGTTCGCGAGTTTCGAGAGTGACAGTACAGTCTGACCGCCCTTCTTGTCGAGCTTGAAGCCAGACTGGCTGTACGTGAAACTGCGAAACTCCCGTGGCGACTTCCACTTGAGTTGACCGACGCCGTAGCCGTTCTCCTTGAGTTTGGAGAGGCCTTTGAGGTTGTCGAACAGGCGTTCCACGACGGTTTGGAGCACCTTCGAGTACATGTCCGAGAGGTCGTCCCACCACTCCTTGAGGTCGGGGAGTTCCGACCGTAGCGTGGTCATGGACGGCAGTTCGCCGTGTTCGTCTTGGTACTCGTTGAGTCGGTAGAGCGCGTGGTTGTACAGTTGCCGACAAATGTCTCGGTGGCGGTCCAACTCCTCGCGGTGGGCGTCGGACGGCTTGAGACGATACTTGTAGGCGTAGTACATCAGTTCTCCCGCTGATCTTCGACGTACTGTTTCAGCACGTCCAAAGACACCTGCCCAGTCGAGATGAGGCAGTACGAGTCGTTCCAGAACGAGTCGCCCCACAGTTCGGTCTTCAGTTCATCCTCGTACTCGTTACGGATACGGCGGGCGGTCGCGCCCTTGACCGTATTGATGAACTTCACGAGGTCTGTGGTAGGTTTCGCTCGGAACAGGATGTGAACGTGGTCGTCTTCTCCGTCGAGGTTCGTCAGTTCGACACCGTAGTTATCCGCGAACCCGTTGATGACCCCTCGAATGAATTGGGTTCGCTCCTCGGTTAGCACTCCGCGCCGATACTTCGTGGTGAGTATCAGGTGGTAGTCCAGGGAATACGTCGAGTGCGCTCCCGAGTCGAGGTCGTACTCCATTGGGTTCAGCTTTTAGTACGGTAACCCAACGTAAAAACATAGCGACTACGTGGGCCTGTGTGCCTGTAACCGTATCGCTGTATGAACAGATGATGACGGCACTGTATCCCCACCCTACTGCGTTCCTTATCCGCTGGCGCGGACTGCGGTACTCGTTGAGGGTGGGGGCTTAGCGCCTATATCAAGCTAAACGCGATCCGTTACTTCAGAAATAGATACTTGTACTAGGTGAGTTATCACAAATTAATATCTAGTCGCTCAGTGTGTTCTCTAGACAACTTCTGGAGGTCATGATTTCTTGTTCTTGTATTGGTAGTTCGGACGGACCTCCTCGAAGAGGTCTTCGATGATTTCCCAGAGGATCAGAGAGGGCGTCTCGTGTTTGAACGCGATTCCCCAACGGTCCTCTTTATCGCCAACTGAGTACTGGAAATGTGTCTGGTCAAGATCGGGATGGTCCTCATCTTGGTGCCATCCAGCATGAAATCCTGTGTTTGGGTCGGTGTAGTTGATACGGAACCAATCGTGGGGTTCCTGTCGGTACCATTTGATCGTCAGTTCCGGTGAATCAGGACCTGTCGGCGGATCAAGACGAGCCGGATCGAAAATTGCTCGCAGTTGTTTGGCCTCGATCTCGTCAGGAACGTACTCAACGGCTGTGATCTGTGGCACGCGGTCGAGGACGTCCCGCTTCAGCTGAGCGTAGAGGTTCGCGTTCGGGTCACCACCAGGATGTGGAACCGACATCCGTTAGCTGCTGGCTTCAGCAGGTCCAGTAGTCGGAGCAAGGAAGTCCCATTCGCGGATAGCGAACCCGACGATTTTGATGCGCCGCTGGAGATGTTCCCACTCACGAGCGATCTCACGCCGACGGTCTTCTTCGTCGGCGTCAAGGGTCTCATCGACGAGTGTCCCGCGAAGCTGGTTCGGTGACTCAATATCGAATTCGTCCTCCCAGTCTCGGATTTGTGCTTTCATCTCCGCGAGCCGGTCTGTGAGCTCCTCCACAGTATGGCCGCTGTCCCGCAGGCGCATCGCCTCCTGCATCGCCTGCCGCCGGTAATCAGGGTAGTACGTGGTGTGGGTGCCGCTTTCGTCACGATGGAGGATGCCGTCGTCGACGAGTCGTCTGAGGACGCGCTTAGTGGGTTCGTGTGACCAGTCCGCTTCGGAGGCGATCCAGTTTGCCGTTCTCGGCTCCGACAGCTGCCGTGTGACCATTCGGACGCGGTCTTCACCCGTGGTCTGACGACCCATCAGGATCTCGGAATTGGACTTGTCTTCGGTCATACGCTACAGTTCGCACCTTATCTTAATATAGGTTGAGGTAATTCGTTCTATATCGAATCAATTTTTCACCTTCCGTCGACGCACGGGAAGTGAACTACCCTACCCTACTCGCTCACCGCTTGCGCGGTTCACTCCTTGAGGGTGGGGGCTTAGCGCCTATATCAAGCTAATAGCCACGGATTGGTGTATAATCTCTATGCCGCTATGCTAAAACTGAGCCTCCGATCTCGGCTGAGCCCGCCCTACAAGCGGGAGATTCGGCTTTTCTGAGACTGCTGTTGAGCTATTCTAGAATAGTATACTATTCATCCGATTCTAAAAAAGCAGACTCGCGGGCTTGTTCAAATCGCTCGGCCACTTCGTTGACGAGGTCTTCCTCCACGACAGTTCGCAGGAGTGCGTCCGTCATCTCCCGAACGACGATGTTTTGGTAGCCCTGCTGGTTGAGCTCGCGCTCCAATTCGTACTTCAGCCAGGAATCGAAATCCTCTATCGTAGCCTCACGAGCATAGAAGGGGCGCTGTTTGGCAGCCTCGTAGCTGAACGCAGTATCGGTTATCGGGTCCCGCGGCTCGGCTGATTCCCGAGGGGGGGTCTCCTCCGTTGCCTCCGGTTCGGACGCCTCATCCGTGTCCTCTGGTTCATCGTCCGGTTCATTTTCTAGCGTCTCTCCAAGGTCGGCAAACGGATCGTCCTCACTCATGGCGAACCACCTCCCCAGCCTCGACGATGTGCGCCAACTCGTCGAAACACGTCAACTGGTCACAGTCGGGATCGTAGTCTAGTAGCGGCTTGCGCTCACCGTAGGCCTTCGTGATGCTGGTTCGATCCCGAATGCCCGGTGATGGTTTGAGGTCACCGTCGTCGACGGCCTCCCAGTCCGTGATTCGAGCGAAATTCGGGATCCGGTCCTGAAGGCTATCGTGGGAATTCAACCGTTCAAGGAGCTGTCGATCCTGGGTCTGCTGGTCGATGCGACCGCTCAGCATATTCGGAACCAGCGCCAGCACGTCGACGTCCATGTGCTGACGAAGCGGGGAAATTTGGCGCTCAATAGTTCGCTCAAGGCCAGCCATCGCCTCGTTTCCAGGTGCAAGGGGAAGGACTAAATTTGTCGTCGCAACCAACGCGTTGTCCGTGAGTCGGGACCGATACGCCGGTGAATCTGTGACGATGTAATCGTAGGTATCCCCGAGAAGTGGATCAACGACTTCCCGCTTGAGTAAAGCAGAGGGCTGGAAGATGTCGCCGACGACGATCTCCCGCTCAACCTGTTCGAGGTCCTCGCTTGAGGGGAGAATGTCGAACTCGTAGCCGGTATCATAGATAACAGAGGTTGGATCAGCATCGTCGAAGAACACGTCGCCAATGGTTTCCTCCGTATTGTGATATTCGTCGTCATAGCCTAAGCCGACGGATGCGTGGCCGTTCGGGTCAAGATCAATGAGGAGGGCATCGTGATCTTGAGCGGCCAGCTGTCGAGCGAGGTTGACTGCGATCGTTGATTTACCAACGCCCCCCTTCAGCATACAAACCGACACAGCGCGAGAACTCCCGTCGGTTTGTACCGAGCTATATGGGCTATTTGGGCTATTTGTGCTATCTACACTATTCTGGCTATCTGAGTCACTCATACTATTCAACGGTATTACTCCCTCTCAACTTAACTCTGTGGTGAATAGCTTGAATAGTATACTATCTCATCCGCTGAGGTGTTTTAGAATAATATACTATTTTAAGATAGTATTCTATTTCAAGATAGTTCTTCATTCCAAAATAGATTAGATAGACGAGCAGGGGATCAGGAAACGAGTTCTACCATCACCGGAGCTCAGACTCAATAGCGGTCAGTCACTCGTTGTGGTCAATATAGGGGACACGTTTCGCAGAGCGATCGGGGTTGGCCCTCCCGCTGGAGTTTCAGAATCGCATCGTCGCTGTCAAGACAGTCGGCGATCCGCGGGAGTGTCGTCTCCAGCGTGGTGCCCTCGACACCGTCAAGGCCGGGAAAGAGGGCCCAAGAATCGCGATTCGTGTCCCGAATGTGATTGCTCGCGTCAAGCGCGATGATTGGGTCGTCTCGTTCGCCGGCCAACTGGACGGCATCGAACGATCGAGATAGACAAACACAACACCAACGGCGAAGAGGGAAACTCCGAGTGGCTTGGAGGGACTGTGTTGAATCGCCATACTGCAGCGAGGTAGGCCGCTAAATCAAAGGAGTTGAAGCGGGAGACTTCAGTTGTTCATGACCCAAATCTTCCGCTTCATCGCGGAAGTTGTGCCGGTTGCTCAAAGAGTTACTGGCGATGGAATATCACAGAAAGAGGCCGAATGCGACTACTCTACCCTTACCCAACGACGCGCTATTTTGTCCTGATTTGTTAGGTAGGGTCGATCAATTCTCCTCCAGAAAGCTCCGGAAACGGTGGAGGGTCACTTGCTGATTCTTCTACTGAACCCTATTGTTCAAACATATTCCAGACTGTAACAGCTGGTCGCCGATAACCGCAAGCTGGGGCTCCAACCGATTTTAGACGATATGATGACCTCGGCTTACACGGCTATCTGCTTCAGCACAACAGCACATAGCACAGCAGCATACTCTTACAATAGTACACCCAACACCTGACTATGACAATGGACATGGAAGAGTTTGAAGCGGCGGGGAACGGGGAGGAGAGGTTATCCACTAGCGAGGCAGTTGTGAAGTTCCTCCTCGAAAACAGGGATCGAGCGTGGCAACGCCGCGAGATCGCAGACGAAATCAACCGTGATCCGAACACCGTGGGAACGAACTTGAGTCGATTGAAAGATCGCGGTCTCGTTCGCCACCGCAAGAATCATTGGGCGATCACAGACGATCACCATCGACTCGTCGAAGCGACCCAGTTCTCAAAGGTATTCTCCACGCTCAACGAGTCGACTGGACCGATCATCGAGAGCGAGGAGGAAGCAAAAGCGTGGAGCGACGCACAACCGGATCGGCCTCATCCAAGCGTTGGTGACGGTGAAGAAGACACCCAAACCGTCGAATCTGATGGAGACAACGGTGATGACCAGTGATTTCGTACCGGGCATGAATACGTGAATAGGGATGTTAACGTATCTGATCCATCCGATTGACTATGGCCCAATAATTAACCGGATACCAGTCGTCTAGTTCATCAATTGATGGTCAAAAAAGCAGTACAACGATGAGCGTTGGCACTCTAGTTCAATCTCAACCAACTCGTATATTGGAAATTGGATGCTCTGTTCTCTCGGGATTGGAGGAGTTCTGGGTAAGCAGTCATTTTTGACTTCTGTGCTATTTATAAAGTTTATATTATCGTGAGCCGTAGCATAGCACATGAGCCATGAAACGGAATCAAACCCCGCACAGAGTGTGTCCATATCTGTTCCAATACCCGTCTCAGACGCGGATTTATTCAAAAGCAAGGCAACGAACGACATCTTGCTATTTTTAATTAACCACCGATTCAAACAGTTCTCACAGCGCGAGGTGGCTGACCAGATTGGCCATTCCCAACAGACGGCTCGGAGAGCGATCAATACTCTCGTCGAGAACGGGTTAGTGGTTGAATCGCCCGAAAGCAATCAACGACTCGTTCGGATCAACCGAGAGCGACTTGCTGTGCCGGACGACCCTCTCCTCCGAATACCACAACCAGAGTTTCAGGAGCCCGTGAAGGCCGCCGTCGACGAGCTCACTAACCGTCTCGACGGCGTCATCGGGATCGTCCTGTACGGAAGTGTCGCGCGTGGCGAAGCCGATCGGCGCAGCGACATCGACCTCTGGGTGCTCACGACGGACGATCGAGCCCCAAACCAACGGGAGGCGAACGCTGTTGGTCGCAACCTCAAAGACGTCGAATTCGACGGGGACAGGTATGATTACGACATCGATATTGAGGCGGTTCAATCGATTCCCACGTACACAGAAGACGTCCGGGAAATTGTCGTTTCAGGAATTCCGATTTACAGCACAAACAAGTTTGAGACGGTCGAAAAGTTCCTCCTCGAGGAGGGTGGTGGCGATGAGTGACAGGTCTATAATGCCTGCGCTTGGGCCAGAATATATCTCTTGCTGAGGATTACACAGAGCCAAATCACCTGATGTTGAGCCAACATGCTGAAAGTGTCTCAATGTCTTGCCCGCTAAGTGAGAGATAGCCGAGAACGGGTGGTGTAACACGTGGGATTTACGTACAGCGCCTTCGCTACTCTACGATACTCAATGATCGAGATCTCTGATTCGCTTCGCTCTCTGTTCAGTGCTCAAATCGAAGAACGCGATGGATCATATGTCGTGGAAATCCCGGCGAGTGAAGTCGAGCATGACGCGCTCGCTGCTGACGAAACGTATCGCATCGCAATCCTAGCATCGGAATCCTCGACAGAACAGAAGGCCCAGCAAGACCAACGCCAATCGACTGCCCAGGAAGCAGCTCCGACGTCACAGGGTCCCCCTGTGGATGGGGGTGAGGTTCGCGACGTGACGATTGAGACGACCGGTGATCAAGGCGATGGCATCGCGAAGGTTGAGCGGGGCTATGTGGTGATCGTCCCCGGCGGACAACCCGGTGATAAACCGACGGTCGAGATCGAGCAAGTTCAAGAGAATGTTGCGTTTGCTAGCATCGTCGAACACGACTCACGGGCGCTCTAACGCCATTTTACTGGAAATAATCTATTTGACCGGCATCGTCGAGATCCTAACCGTCTCGATCCACCCTACTTACCTCCAGGTTTCCCGACGTACTCCGATTTCATCGTCCCGCTCTCACGATAGTAGCGATAGAGATACGGCCCGTGCATATCCGCGGGGTTCCCGCTGGCGCATTTGCAACTGTCATCACCACAGCTGACCTTCTCTTTGACGACGGTCCCGCTTCCTGCGCTATCGGACTCGTCGACGGGCTCGGCAGTCTCCGGAAGCTCGTCGGTGTCAACCGACTGGTCGCGATACTCGATGAGCGCCTCAACGTAGCTTTGTACCTCTTGGAGTGTCTCCGTATCCTGTTTGGGGAGTCCTTCCGCGAGATACTTCGGTAGCGAGGCCGGTGGTGATGGCTGCTTCATACCTTATGTAGCAATTGGAGGGAGTTTAGCACTCCGATGATACATAAGGTATTGAACCCGTTCTCCCAACTGTGAGCTCTTCAGCGATTACTCGAGATCGTAGACCGCAATTTCGTGAGAACCACACTGTGGGCATTCATCGACGTCCTTCTCCACGCTGTATCCACAGTGGCGGCATTCGTGGTGGGTTATCGATGGCGGCTCGAGCCTGATGATCTGCCGGATAGACTGTTTACTGACCATTAGTGGGGTCGACGATTTCGCCACAGCCGGGACATTCGGCCCACACGCCGGGTTCACCGCCAGCTGTCTCATAGTGGATGATTGCGTGCCGACCCGTGACTGTCTCGCCACAGAACGAGCAGCCGCCACGGACTGTCTCTGGGTCATCAGGAGTCATTCTCACGAGTTCACAGGCTACTTCGAGGGGGAGAGGGAGCGTGTGACACCGTTTTGGAGCTGATCCTTGTTGAAACCGGCCCAGCGGTGCTCCCTCTCCTCAAAATTTGAGACTCTGTGACTTATAGTTCGGGCGAGCGGGGCGAAAGTACTGTTCCGGGACAGCAGCGTGACTGTAGGTCGTGAGTCGCCATCGCACGAGAGTCCCATAGCACACTCCGAGAGTGGTTGGTGGCGACTACGCGCTCGCGGGAGTCCCATCGGCGTCGCCGCTATCGATGAGCGGGTAGTCGATATGGACCTCGATGCGGTCGAACGGAACGACGGGTTGAATCGCCCCGCTGGGCCCGCCCTCTTCGAGCGTGAGGATGCCCAGTACTTCCAGCTGCTTCAGGTCCGAGTGGACGTCGGACACGTCACGCTCGACGAGACGCGCTGCCTCGCGCATGCTCTCGGGCGCCTCCTCTGCGATCGCCCGGATGAGCTCAAGGCGCAGCGGCGTGAGACTGTCGACGAAGTCGTCGTAGGTGCCGAACTGGAGCGTTGCCTTTCCATCCTGTTCGTCGAGATCGTCGGCCTCACTGTCTTGGACGAACTGGAGCGCGTCCTCACGGAGCTGTTCTCGGTCACCGACGGTGATGTGGAGTGTGGTCATGGTCGGGATGTTGTATGTCGGGTGGTGTTCGATCAGTGCGGCCGGGGCGGGTCGCCGCCGACAGCGTCCCAGTACTCGTCCGTACTCGCCCAGAACTCGACAAGCCGGTCCTCCATTCCGGGGAACTCAACGCCGTCAACCATCTTTATTTCAGTACTCAGGCGTTCGCCTTGCGCTCCCATCCCGACGCCGATGTGAGCGGGAGGTCCGCGTCGATCTCGTCGTACCACACGACGGGGCGCTTCGCGCTGCCGTTCTCTTCGAACTCGAGGAGCCCGTAGTCGGCGAGCTCGTTCACGTTGTCGAGGACCTCTGGTGGGTTCCGGTCCACAAGGCGAGCGAGTTCTCGGGTGCTCTCTGGCTCGTGTGTAACAATTCCTTCGAGGAGTTCGAGGTTGCTCGACCGGAAGACGCGGCCGAACGTCTCGAGGTCTTCGATCGACAGCGTTGGCTCGCTGGGTTCGACATCGTCGCCGGCGTCGATCGCTTCGAGCCGCTCCTTGAGGCCGCTACGATCCGCGGACTTGATCTGGACGTGGAGTGTTCGGGTCATGATGTTGTAGTGTCTGGGGTTTCGATTGTGCGTCGATCAGCGTGCTCGGGTCACCAGGACGGCCGCTGTCGTGGTCAGACGGTGGTGAACCATCACCCCGGTTTATCCCTTCGCAACGGGTAGAGAAAGACATGAACCGCGAATCCCCCGCCGACGCCGACATCATTTCCGACGAGGAGCTCACCGCGCTGCTCGCCGAGGCCGAGGGAAGAACGCCCGAGGAGGTTGAGCGCGGTGCCGCCGAGATCGAGATCGCTCCCCCCGAGGAAGCGACTGTCGTCGACGTCGACGAGTAGTGCTACTGCTTTGACGTAGTTTCAGTGCTACTGAGAACCAGCTACAGCTGATCCACTGACTGACGGTCTTGTTCTCGCACAATTCCGGTAGTCGTCGCGATGATCACCTTCGTAGCTGTCCACGGTACAAGTAGTGGATCAGGGGAGTCGGACAGCTTTTCCGAGGAGGAGGGCACAGTAATCCCGTAGAACGCCCCACGTTACTATATAATAGTAACAAGAGAGTCCGGGTCTTACCGCTCGTTGACCCGGTTGTCCGTCTGCGAGAACGCCTCGGTCGCCATGTCGGCGCGCTCGGCCGCCTCGATATGCTGGTAGGCCTCGCGGATCTGTTCCTCGCTGTTGTCAAGGTACCGTGCTGCAGCGGCGTAGCCGAACTGCCGGACGAGTACCTCCCCGACGCCCCGGCGCCCGCCGTGAAGTTCGAGATAGTCCCCATCGAGTGTGAGGTCCCGCTCGTCGCGACGTTCGGCAAGCGTATCGTGAGTCCAGAGCCGTTCCATGATCGATCGGGCGCCGTCGGTGGTGAGCGGCTTCGGCGCGTCGAGGTCGTGCTCGGCGGCGACGATCAGGTCGGGAGCCCCAGCGCGAACGCGCTCGATCGCGTCCTCGTCGAGACCGGCGTCGCCCAGCCCGTCGGTGACGTGTGAGGCGAGCGAGGGCCGGTGGAGCGTCGTGAACACCGGCCACGACTCGGGGACGTCCAGCACCTCGGCGTACCGGCGCAGCGGGCCGATGACGGGCTCGGGGAGTGACGCCTCCTTCCACTCGCGACTCTTCCGGAACACGGTGACGCTGCTGTCCGCGAACGACACGTCACGCCACCGGATCCCGTTGCGGCCCTCGTGGTCCTCCTTCGGCGCCGAAAGGAACTCCGAGCCACGCAGGCCGGTGTAGGCAACGACGTACACGAGCGCCTGCTCACGGCACCGTTGGTACGCCTCGAACCGTGCCTGCTGTTTGGCCTGCCACAGCTTACTCTCAGGGTCACCGCGATCAGTGTGGGGAACTTCGATCGCACCGAGCTCGTCGAACGCTTCAGAGACCCGCCGGTCGACGAACTGCGTGATCAGGTCGCGGTGAATCGGCTCCCACGCCTGCTGATCGCCAGGACGTCGGCCGTCGTTCTCGGGGAGCGGGTCTTCGGCGTCCGATTCGCGGGCGTAGTGCCGTGGGAGATAACCCTGTGCGTGCGCCCAGCCGCACCACGACGCGACGTGCGCGTAGTAGGTGAGAACCGTGCCGGCGGCGTACCCGGCGGTCGAGAGATATCTTGCGTAGTCCGAGAAGACCGTTGTCTCGAGGTCCTCGAATCGGACCGTGTCGCCGTCGACGACGCCAGCCCACGACTCCGACGGCGAGGCGTTCGCTGGGTCGGATGTCTTCCCGAGACACCAGCGCCGAAATCGATGTAGCTCGCGCTCAGCATCCGTTCGGTACGCGCCCTCCTCGCCGGCATCACCTTTCCCTTTGTCAGTGAGGTACTTCGTGAACGTGTCGTCGATCGGCGTCTCGACGGAGCGGCGGCCCGTCATTGGGCCTCCGGAGTGTGGGGGTTGTGCCGTCGGACCACCGCTGTAGACTCCGCGATCCGGCTGGAGCGACTGTGTGAGAAAGAGTCGGCCATGATTCTGATTCTGCCTCGGTTGGGGCCACGGGTGGGGGTCACTAAGATGTTACTCTGTCTTACCGAGATAAGACAAAGTAACTTGTTCCGCCGGATATTGGAATGTCTGTGAGAGTACCGGCTGATTTCGGCCGCTAGAACGCTTCTAGTCCGATCGAGACGATTGTTAAATTGTATATCGCTATATACAAATAGGCTGCTGGGAGTTCCCACAAGTTCGGAAGGTACAAACCTACAAACCAATAATTGATTGACATTTATATGCGATAAACCGGGAGAAAGCCGAACCTGTCCGCCAAACTCTCTAAATTAATACATATACATCGCTGCCCGGGTCCCAACTTCCTACGCTAGCAACGCTCAAACGTAAGTACGGTGTAGTAGTACGATCCCATCGGTGGTGGAAGCAGCTCCGGAACTCACCATTGCTTGTCTCATTCAAAATCCCCCCACCTGCTATGACTGGGAAGCTAGTCTGAAGAAGTGTACGGCAGACTCTACGATCAAACTGAAGAAGGATACAACGCCGAGCAAGCCGAGAGAGCTCCTGATATCAGATTGTCAATGAAACTTCTAACGACAAAATTGCGGGCCTAAGGAAGTTCATGTTATACTGACTAGGGCGTCGTGAGCCTCTTCTTCAGATTCAAATTCAACTAAGTTGAATGTGGCTCTAGGAGGTCCCTGCGCTCCGCCGAGGAATGTCATTTCGACTCCGATATGATCTGTCTCGATATCCTCAATAGCAGCTACATCGAGACGCTCTTCTTCATCACGGTGTGTGTATTCCAAGGTGTAGTTACCCGGCTCCGGAGACCATTCTCCTTCTATTAGCCGAGTATTCTCCCTTTCAGCATGTGAGGTACCATCTTGGCCAGTCTCTTGGAAACTTACAATATCAGAGTATGTCTGGCTAAAGACGTCTTCGCCGGACCGGGAGATACTAATTGAGACATTAATACTCCGTGAGCTACCATTAGTGATGCTTAGAAACCACAACCGGTGCTCACTCCGTTGGACGAACCCCCCACAGCCAGCACTAACGGCAGTACATCCGACTGCTAACTGGCAAATTACGGATCTCCTATTCATTAAAATAGTATTTGCTCCCCGGTCAGATAATATTTTCCGAAATACTGTCTCTGTTGAAATACTCAATAGATGATATATTCTGACCCGGCTGCGGTCAATACAGGGGCCTTAGGAATCGCTCGGTAAAGAACGATAGCAGACCGATCTGTACGAGTTATCCGGGCAGTCAGTCAGCGCCTTCCGACTCCTCGGTAGTCGTCTGTCTAACTGGGAGTATCTCCGTGTCGGGTGCGTCGAACGGACTGTCAGGTCCGGTGAGCCACGCGGAGAGGTAGACGACACAGGCGGCGACGACAGCCGGTAGCAGTTGGACCGTGAAGACGCCGTAGACAACCGTGACAGCGATCACAGCGCGAGTGAGTGTGTGGCGTTTCGCGCCGCCGTGATACACTAGCACGGCGACGACGAGCGCTGAAAGCAGGAACCCCGCTCCGATTAGAACTCGGGCCATGACTGTCCAATACGCAAGTCCACAGACGCCAATCAGCACCAGCACCGCAATAATATAACCGCGCTTTAGGGAGGGCATGGTAACTCCTTTTCGTCCGAACATAATAAATTACAGTTATTAGTCACGAAGCACTCTTCAGCGACCAGCTGTTTCAGACAAGAACCTATCCGAAGAAGAGGGTTTCAACGGGGCCATAGAGCAGTTTATGTGACGAATTCACTAGCTTCCGCTCATTTCACTAGTCTATAATGGTTCTTAACGCAGACGATGTTCAGATACTCTCTTGATCGGCCAGTACAAAGTGAGTGTGTCTGTGGTTGTGTGGTTGATTCAAGAATCCTCAACAGCAACGCCGAACCCAAGAATCGTGAGAATAATTCCGATGGGGGCATAGAGAATGATGTCCGTAAGAATCAACCCAAGTTCAGCCGCAAGACGGTGTATTCCGGGTACTGAGACGAACGTCCCGAACAGTGTGATACCCACCAGACACAGTGCGCCGATACCAACAATCTGATCGTAGGTTCGCACCTTCTCGGGCCGTCCCGAGACGGCGACAACAAGACCGAGGAGTCCAATCCCAAGATGTAAGATGTCCAATGCGAAGCTCTCTCCGACCCACGGTGTGGTTGAGAGCGCACCTAGTGGAAGAAACCGTCCGGCTGAGATAAGTACCAATATCGCTCCAACAAGACCGGTACCGACTACGTGAGGTATGACGGTCCTTCCGACAGGAGTTTGGGACGATTGACGATCACGACCTCTAGTTCCTGTTCGTAATTGATGAGCAGTGAGAACCCAACCGGTGCCATATGGGATTCCGACGAAAACTGCCCAAGCTACAGAGGGTACTTCGGATCTCAAAGACGGGAAGAACACCATTCCGAGAAGGGAAAGTACACCGAGTCCGAGAGCCACGGCCGTCGGGCGCGAGATGAGGCCAGCATTTCGGAGACCGAGCGCAAGCAATCCTGACCCGAGCGCGAGAGAGACTGACCCCGCGACGAACGGGACGGCGAGGATGAACAGGAGCGCAAACAGCGGTGGCAGCACCGCGTAGGCGAGAACAACGAGCCCCAAGAGCGATATACCGACAGCGGTCAGCAGAACGCCTGCCCTTCCTGAACTCCCGTAGGTGTCTCCGTATGAGCGGTAGATTTCGATCAGTCCGAATCCGAGCAACACTGGCACCACGACAGCAAGGCCGATATACTCCTGTGCAGCCTCGTTGAGGCCCAGAACGAGAGGGATTAACACTCCACCGAGCATCGTTAAAGTGAGACGACGGTCCCCGGAGAGTGCGAACATGTTGTTTGATCGAAGTGGAGTTCGAATTAAATGCCTTGTGGGATTTCAAATGACGACTGACCGAAGTGGGCGTTTGATACACGAGCTCTCGCCGGTATCGTATTTGGGAAGATAACTTCGTTGAATTACTGAAAATCTCGAACGGTAATCTTGGCATCCGCAACTACAGCAGGTTTACTCCTTAGTGAAGAACTCCTCATCAGAATCTCGATCAGAGTCTTCACCAGAGAAGCCCGTCACATCTTCACCGAACGGATCAACGTACGGATCGCTGTCACTGCGTCTCGCTAACGCCTCTTTCGTCTTCTCACCCTCAATCCACTCCACCAGTTCGTGCTTTCCATCCTCAACTTGTGCCTGCATATCAAGCATTGTTCGATACGCGTGGACGATGTCCAATCGCTCCATTTTCGCTACTACATACTGCCCACGCTCTGTAACCCGATACTGATTCTTCACTGATGTCTCACGGTCATCGATTTCTGGGGTAATCAGCCCGAGGTCTTTCGCTTCCCCAATCCGATTCGACAACGTTGACGAACTAATCTGTAATCGGTCGTTCAGATGTTTGAACCGTTTTGATCTGCTGTGTTGAATAGCGATCTAATCGACTAATATCACGGAGTAGAAGGACGAAGCCGAGGAAATCGATTCTGTCCATGGAAGTCGATCTCCTCGACTTCGTTGAGCAGTGTCGTCGCCTAGTCAAACAAGCGTTGGGAAAGCACGCGGGCGAACCCGCCAGCGGCGGGTTTGCCCGCTGGAAACACGTTGTGCTACACTGTTTTCGGCTCGAAGATGGCCACAGCTACCGCGAAACGCCGAACCGGCTGAAGTACATGGCCGAGATTCGTAACGTCCTCGGCTTAGATCGAGACGATCTCCCAGACTACAGCACGATCTACAAATCGTTCGATCGGCTGAAAATGTGGGTGTGGCGGGCGCTGCTGCGCGCTTCCGCGCAGCAGCACCCGCAGTCTAGTCACGCTGCGCTCGACAGCACGTTCTTCGATCGGCGACGTGCATCCTCGTACTTTCGTCAGCGAGCAGGACGGACGATACAGACGCTGAAAGTGACGACATTGACAGATGTTGAATCGCTATCTGTTCTTGACGTTCACATCACAGCTCGATGGAAGCATGACACGAAGACCGGACCGCAGGTCGTCCGCCGAAACGCGGACGACCTGCAGTCCGTCGCCGCCGACAATGGCTTCCAAGACTGGCACACCGAGTACGAAATCGCCGCACACGACATCGATTACCTCGTTCATTACCGCGGTTCGTCAGCGAACGCAGCCGCGAACAACGCGCTCAACCGGACAAAGGGCTACTCTCAGCGGTGGATGGCCGAAACATCGTACTCGACAACCAAGCGCTCGCTCGGCGAGAGTGGTCTGCACTACTTTTGCACGTTCTTGGGAAAAGCCACTGACCAGTGATGCTGGAGTCTGGTGTTTTTGCCACTCTCGATATCCGTATCACGAATCGTATGTTCAAACGTTACGCAGACCACTCATGCCGTGCGAGCGCTCGGTTGGTATCGGCAGTTCCGTGAGATCGTCTTGATGTTCGCCATCACCAACATAGAACCGCTGTATGAACCGCTGTAACCGTGACTCAGCGTCTATTCAACACAGCATTTTGATCCGCCTTTCAATACGACAAGAAAGCCGATCCCGCCACGCAGCTCAAAGAACTCCCTAAGCGTGTCTGCCATGTCTCACACGCTATACCCTGTTGGCATCCGTAGTCAAACTTTCTTCTATCCGGCTCTATTGACTCGATGGAAACGCTGCTATCCCTGGAGAACGTGAACCAAGATATGGGGCGCAAGAGACCGATAAGGATTCCGTGCCATCGAGCACGTTCTGTTGACTGGTCCATGCGCGAAAGAAGTCGAGTCATGGGCGCTACAGCCCGGATGCCGCGCGGCGCGGCATCCGGGAAAGCCCGAATACGTGAATCTCTGCTTCACGTGCTGGCGCCCCGAGTCACACGATCGCCTCTCCGAATGATGATGACCACTAGCCGGGCAGACAGACGAGGGAGCTGAGGGCCGCCAAACCGGCGGCCCTCAGCGGTCGGTCGGGGCCTTCTTTAGCACCTGCTATCGCTAGACAGCGACCGCACCGCACACACGTTTTGACCGCCTACCGGCTGTGGAAGAAGCAGATCCCCAGACGGCGTAATCATTTTGTTGTTAGCCGTGGTTTGGCTAGCTAGCAGCGTTTCCATACGTGAAATTCTCAGTGAATGACAGATGTTGTCTCGTGGCGGTCAGTACAGCTGGTTCAGCGTCCGTAGAAGAGATACGATAATACGAGAAATCCTACTATCGGACCTGCAACAAACCCACTCAATCCCCCGATCCGGCCACCAACAGACCCGCCAATAGCAGCCAGAATAAACCCGATAACGACACTACCAAGGATAAGAAAGGCTCCTGTCTGCCATTCCTCTAATAGATCAACCCCGCTCTTATTGGACATATTTCACATATGAACTCCCTTTCATTAATCATTTGGTGTCTATCTGCACTCTTCAGCGAACCGCTGTTTCAGAGGAGAATATATCTGAAGAAGAGGGCCTCAGCAAAGCCAACTCATTCTAAATAGTTGCCAAAATACTAAGTAATCGCCAAAGAACTATTGAAATAAGAAAATGAATTCGATTGCACGTGTCACCGGGCAAATTCAAGACCTCTCCCGGTGGGAGATAACAATCCTAGCTGTTACTGGGTTGGCGATTGGGCTTGTATCCTCGCGGGTAGGACTCCTTGGTCCACTCGCAGCAGTTCTATGGATCCCGTTTATCGGTGTCGCTACAATTTGGATTCTCTTTGACTCAAGAGAACAAGGGTTCAAATATCCTTCAGTGGTCGCACTAACAGTTGCTATTCTACTATTGCTTATTATTCCGGGAATTGTAGCACTCGCAACCTATTATTACAAAACCCGAATCCAATAAAACGCAGACAGATGATGAGGTTGTACCGCCCCGGCCCTGTTGAAATCCTCAGTATCTGATATATTTTGATCCTTCGTGGTTAGTACAGAGAATGTATTTCCTATTGCAGTCAGTAATTGAAGTATGAACGAGGTCCGGCGTTTCGACTTGGAGAATCCGTGGCTGTTCGTTTTCACGAACGTTGTTCTCGGGATAGTAGTCGTAAGTGCTATGCAAGTGACGCTCTTCAATGGTGAGTTGACTAGTGCAGTCATGGAGGGAGGGCTACTCGGTCTCGCTTCTGGAATTACGATGTTCTATCTCAAGAAGGACGACTGGTTCTGATACATTCCGTCAATACGCACTCTTCAGCGACCAGCTGTTTCAGACAAGAACCTATCTGAAGAAGAGGATTTCAACAGGGTCATAGAGCCGTTTATGTAGACGGTTAATTGAGTGAAGGAAAGATCACCCATCAGGCGGGGCGAGATTCTTCATTCGGAAATCAGATTGAGGAACATACACCCCAGCGAGGACAGCCAGTTCTCTAGTGCGCTGGATATCCGCAAGATTGTGATACAGCAACGGTTCCCACTCCCCGTTCTCGAAGGCAGCCACAGCTGATTCACTATCATCGAACGGATCGCATGTGTCCTGACCAATCAGTTCATTGTAGACGCCGACAAGGTCGTTCTGGTCATTCGTATCGAATCGGTCGACGACCTCAAGCATATCTGCATACGCCAAATTCGGAAACGGCCACTCGATATTGTGTTTCACACAGGCAGTTCGTACAAATGGAAGGTCGAATCCCCCGTTCTACGTTTCGCCATGATAGGCGGTGAGGTAGTGACGATCGTCGTCGAGATGGCTATCCGCGAAAGTCTTGAGCGCGGTGAGAAGCTCGCATTCATCAGCCGTAACAGCGAGATCGATACTCCCAGTAGAGTGCTCTCGAAGTGCTCGTTCGAGTTCGGTGCCATTAGCGGGTCGACCAGCAGTATTGAGGATAAGCACCTCTCCAACTTCGTGTGCGAGTCCGGCGACCGTAATTACAGCATCGTCATCAAGTCCGCTGGTTTCGATGTCGAATGCGATTGGGGTGAGATTGCCCATAGTGGGCCCCCAGCACCAGACACACAAAGTGTCGAGAGGGTGGTTTCCGAACCAGTTGATTCGGTGTAGGCTACTGTTTGAGAAACTCTGTTGAGATACTTTCTGTAGATACATTTTCGTCTGAAACCGCTGTTCGCTGAAGAGTGCGTATTCATCTGACTATCAGGCCCAACTGGCACAAGATTTTTAGGAATTCTGTTCGGAAATGATATATGAACCGTCGTAACTTCCTAGCCGGAACCAGTGTCTCTTTGATCTCCATTTCAGGGTGTCTCTACGGTATGCCGTCTGATGCGATCGTTCATGCTGTTTCAGCAGCACAAACCAATGCCGAAAAGGCAGTACAGTACGACACACTCCCTGAAGAGGAGCAGCTGATCGCAGAGACCGCCGTTGAAGAAGGGCTATTTCATACGTGCTCCGATCTCTCGGGTACTATCCGGACGTTCAGCCAACGATTCTCGGATTCAAACACCGAGTACCTGTGGTATCAGAACTCACTATATTCCATGTACCATTCGGATCCGAGACGGTGTTTACGCATCTGGAACATCCCCACCGGAAGACGATCCTAGCTGCGGTCCCTTCTAGTGGTACGTATGGTGCGATGATCGGAGCCTTTGGGGCTGTCCACAAGCAGTTAGTCCAGATCATTCTAGGAAATAAAATTCGCTGCTGGGCAGAATTCAGTACAACTATAGAATCTGTCACCAAGTGAGAATCTCAACAGAGCCTAATGAGCGGAGGTTCTATTGAAACCTATTCATCGGACACAGCACAGTATGCAACAGCTGGACTCTGAGCAGTGCGTATCTTGCTTCTCAACGGTCAAATTCGTTAGTCCCAACGAGATACGAACCGTACAATAAGAGAGCAACAGGCACTAAAAACCCAAATAATGCTGATCCAGTGTAGAAGTTAGCCACCGCCAAGCCTAGTATCGATACTTGAAGACCGATGATACTCTTGTTCGCGCTCATACCAATAATGTTCTGCTCACTACAAATAATCTCTCGGCACCTTGGCCGACCTCGTACTATTTGGAGATCGAGAGATTACATCTGATGCTAATAATGAGCATCTTGTACTGACCGATCTATGGGGGATTGTGCGGCTGAATCAACCGTAAGATCGCGCTTGCGAATCTATCGGTAGAATGGGTTCACGGTTAGCATTCGATGTCGGCGACCTGCGCCAACTGCGGTCGCTCGTCGCTTGGATGCGAGTACCAGAAATGGAATTGGAGACAGTAGTTCTCGTCGAGGTCATCAACACCTAACATATCGACGCTCCCTGCGAAATCCTCGACGACTCCGTGTAACGCGACCGGGGAGACATCTTCGTCCGGAGCCATCGTCACTAGCTCGTCGACGCCCGCGTCGACACGGTGTGAGTCCCACTCCAGCATGCCGGCTTCGGTTTCGAGCGCGAGGTGGAACGTCCGCGCTCCGTCGTCCGCATTCCGGAGTTCGACGCTCACCTCCCTGAGGGATCCGCTGGACGTGAACGGGGTGATACAGCCGGAGAACCCGGACAACACGGTGGTCGCGGCGAGGAGGGCGTGGCGGCGTTTCACACATCCGACTACATTCGGCCGTAGTAAATATGTTATTTGGGGCTTGTTTAGACGCGTGAGATCACGGTCGTGAGTGGCTGACGGCTTGTTCTATATTTCTGACGGCAGCCTTTAGAACGAGCTCTCTGAACTGTCCAAACCACGTTCTGGCCCGTAACGTCTCGCCGAATCGACGTTTCAAAGCGTAGAAGATCGCCTCGATGAGTGAGCGGCGGTGGTAGGTGTCTTCGTCGTGGCGCGCGTTGTGCGCTTTGTCAAGCGCGTAGAACTCACGATGTTTAATCACTGGACGGACGCCAGCGTCTCTGAGTTGCTGTCTAAGAGCGTCCCAGTCGTAGCCTTTGTCGGCAACGACAGTGTTCAGTTGGTCCAAATTTCTGGTGAGTACTTGCCTGCCGATCTGGGTGTCATGTGGTTGTTTCATCGAGAAGTGGACATCAATAATCGCTGTCGAATCGCAGTCCACCAGTGCCGTGGTTTTGATGTCGTCGAAGTTGTATCCGACACGGATCACGTAGTGGCGGCTGGCTTTGTGACGCTGGAAGCCAGTCGCGTCAATCGCTTGCACTTCGCCGAGCTCATGGAGTGACGCTGAGGCCTGCAGAAGGACACGCCAGATCCGCATCTTGAGGTCCTGCTTTCTGGTGCAGACCGTGGTATAGTCCGGGAGTTCGTCCACGGAGATGCCGAGCTTACTGACGATGTTCGGCATCTCCGCCAGCACGTCGAGCAACCGCCGGTACGGGTGGTCGAGGTACTCCCTGAGACAGTGCAGCGTTACGATCACCCAGTCTGCATAGCCGCCGCCACCCTTCTGGACCGGCGGATCTGGCTCACCGACGACAGCTTTTTGAGATAAATCGACGCAACGGTCGGTGAAGCGGGCGAGTTGGGTGGGCATACTCGACTCTTCCCGCTTCAGTCACTCATACTTCCGGGAGAGAGCGTCTCTGCCGCGCGTCTAAACACGGCCTGTTATTTGTACTGAGCGACTCTTGAGTCTCCTGTATTGCTCACAGGATGAAAGAAGAGAGACGTAATCTCGGCGAAAGCTTGATGAGAAATGTAAGCGAATGGTACGATATGGCAGAGACTCAGAACCGAATCGGAGCGTTCCTCGTCGGTGATGATCTCGATTTGACTAAACGGTGGGGAGTACTAGCTGGTAGCCTCTTCATCGTCATCTTCATCTTCTATCTGTTCGACTACTACCAGACAGTTTATGCGCTCATTCCGGGGCGAGTGATTGTCTACGGGGCCGCAGGAATACTGGTTCTGTTGTCTGCGTGGCAGGCGTATCAGAACCGAAGCCTCGTAGCGAGTCTCTTGCTATGTATCGCCCCCGTGACTGCGCTCTTCATCCACATTATTGGAGAGGGTCAAATCGACAACCCGGGGGTTGGTGAAACACTCATACTCGGCATCGGATGGGGGCTAGCGTTTGGTGTTCCGCTTGGTGTTCTTGGCTTCATCCTTGGATACGCAGGTCAGAGATTCATCGACTCAGAAATTCCAACGTAACCACGCACCTCCGTTTATTGTTCTGTTGAAACCCGATTCTCCGGACACATTCTCGTCTGAAGCTGCTAGCGCTGAAGAGTACGTATTAACCACGGATATTTCTGCCAGTTCGAGGAACGTTTCGATATCCGTGCGAGATCTACAGCGCGGATAGTGAAGCTACGATTTATGGAGTTGGGCTTTCAACATAAATTATGGAGCCAAAAGATATTGTTGCGGTCGGTATCTTGCTTATATTTTCATCTCTTCTTTTGTCCCTACTAACTAGTATTTGGATTATTCCTATAGGATTGTTTATATCCTCCATCGGAATTCTGCTGTATCTATTTAAGAAATACCATGAAAGAAGAATAAATTCTAAGCAAAAACAGGTTGAATAAGGCAATTACGAGAACTGCCAGACTTAGATTCTATGTCCCGCACGGCTATTTTGACAGGTAGTGAGTAATTTAACGTATTCTCGGTAGGTCAGCTACCTGTACTGACCGTAACCGGGATAAGACATCTCGCCTGCTGAGGATTCCAACAGAGCCAGATGAATGAAATCTCCGATGACGTTATTCGGAAAGTGACTCCGGAAGCAAAATCGGAAATCAAGCAGAAAACCGTTGATCGTCTCACTACCCACCAGGAAGTCCTATACGAGACTATCACCGAGTACAGCGAAATCCCACCGAATGAATTGTACGAGGAGTATTGCAATCGAGTGGGTGATCCGAAGACGCAACGCATGGTCCGGAACTACTTATCGAAGCTTGAACACTACAATCTCATTGAGGCAGAAGGCAATACACGGGGGCAAACCTACCGCGCTTTCGTGTAATGGGATTTGTTGAAGTCCTCATGTTCAGAACGTCTCGTCTGAAATAGTTGATCGCTGAAGACTGCGAATCTACCGATCAAAAAATTTGTCACGGCGTACCAACAGCAGAGTGACCACGATCAGTGGGACCGTTACGTAGATAATCAAGACTGGCCCAAATGAAAGATCTGTTCTCACAGCCTGAATTGCGCTAACTATCGCCGTTATGAATGTTCCGTACCAGCCGACAGGCCTCTGCTGATACACGAAGACTGCTAAGACAGCCAGTATAGTTCCTATCCCACTCCATTGGAGAGCAGCGATGGTTTGTGGGCTGATCCCTGTTTCAACGACCGGCCCCGAGAATTGAGACAGAACCGCAAATAGAAACGAAAGGGCTGCGTACATCGCTAATCCGGCTACAAGGCCGAGAATGTCTACTGGTGGACACCCCTCATCCCCCTTTTCAAAAAGTCTCGAAGGGCCTGTAATTGGCATATTCATTCATCTATATTGGGCGTACTTAATTGCTCATCTGTGCTAAAACACGTGATTTCGCGTACTGAGCAATCCGTGATCTTCCTCTACTGACCGCAACCGGGTCAGAAAATATCACTTGCTGAAGGTTTCAACAGAGCCTTATTAGTCTGTATCAGCCGTAACGGCGTAGAAGTTTACCCGACTATACTTTCAACAGATCGTCAAAGTTCTACGTTATTCTACGGGTGTGATTCGCCTAATTGCCTCTAATGATGTACCTAGAGAAACAGTTAGGGCAAGTACAATCAACCCAATCACTAACTGATCACGTAGCTCTAAGTATTGACCTAACTCCTCAATTCCAAGCGGAGCGATATAACCTGCCATGAGCACCCCAACAATAGCGATTGTCACCACCACTATTCTCTTATCTTCTGGGACAGGCTTAAACACAAACCAACCAGCACCGACAGTGGGAATTAATACAATCCCCATGATGAATGAACCCCCCGTAGCTATCAGGAATAAAACCACTGTGACAGCCGCACACCAAAGGGCTATTTTTTGAAGTTCCATACAAATAGGTTCATAACCGCGATACTTATCATTTGTGGTACATATACTTCTGATCTCTCTATTATCGAACTGGGTGAATGCTACATCTTCCGTACTGAGTGATTCGTGAGTTCCCTGCATTGAGCGGTTCAGGAGGTCAGAAGATGGATGTGCCAACTGTTCTATGACACCCTGAAGATAAGGTTCGTAGTGGAACTGCCGTTAGGTATATCGAGTAGTATTCTAGTAACGGGTTCTTGAGCTAGAATTTGCTGCGGCATTTCATAGCAAAGCCGATGATTCCGAGAATGCCACTGAGAGTGCAACCGACGTAGACAGGAATGAATTTTACGCCATCGACGAAGAACGGGTTCCAGGGGACCGGATAGAACGGGCGGGCGTCTGTATACAGTATCGAGTCAAGAACCACGTGCGAATAGACACCGAGAATACTCCCAGCAAATATTCCACCACGAGAAATACGATCAGTCAAACGCCCACGATCAAGCCATCGGTCGATCGAATTGGGGAGCGAGGAGACGACAGCAGTGACTATAATTGCGATAACTGTTCCGCCAGCAAATGTGGTTAGGACTCCGTGGATTGGTGGTTCAAGCGGCCCGAACACCACGAGGGCAGCACGAATGTCGATGATGATACTGCTCACTAAGAGGGTCGGGAGATCTACCCACTGATAGAGCAGGACACCAAGAAGGAGGACGGGTCCAAGATGGAATGGAGTGTAGGGCATAATAGGACGTCTGTGAGATTCTGAATAAATTGACCGGTATCGATTGTCGTGGCTCTGTTGAACTCCTGTTCTTCCGACGTATTCTTGTCTGAAACGGCTGGTCGCTGAGGGATGCCTACCTACCGGATGTTCCAGTTGAAAGAATATCAGATAGATAGCGTTTCAGCGAAATCTCTATTCTTAATCAGTCACCGAACTAGTGCGAAATAGACGACTGTAATCGCACCGGCCATGATCGGGTGTGCTACCAGGAGCCCGATGGCTTGGCTTGAGAGCGACTCGTGATCCGCCTCTTGAAAACGTTTAGCGGTTGTTTGACCGATGAGAAAGGCGATCGATCCGACTGGTGCAGTAACCAGCATAACAATAACCGGTCCGAGTGCGATCAAAATCGGCTCAAAACCACCTCTTGCGAGATCGCCGCCGACGATGTAGGCCCATATACCAACGACGGGCGCGCTCGCAGCCCCCCAACTCACGAATAAGCCATCGTTCGAGTATGCTAATACAGCAGCCAGCACGACCCCTCCAGGAATCATCAGTTGAATCGCAAGCCACGCGACTACCGTCAGTTGGTGTGCAGTACCGGTTGCGATCAGATCAAGCGTCAGAAACGTCCCGAACACGATAGCGGTGATCAAAATAGCGTCTCGTCGGGTTCCGGTTACACTCCGTCCGAGAAACTTTCGCATCAAACCCGTCCGGCTGACGGCGCTGCCACTATCGAATACACCCCTCTGAGCTGCTACAAGTATGACGAATATCGACAAAATAAACGTTGCAATTGCAGTTACGAGTCCTGCTTGCGTTCCCGTGGGCCCAGTTACTGTTCCACCACCACCCATCATTCCAACTGGTGCAGGACCGCGTACAAGTATACCAACGATTAGTGACAGAAGCCCTGCAAGTGCGACGGGTGCGAACAGTTTATCTACTGCCTCAGAGAGCCGATCAACGAAATTGGTCTCTCCCGCCGCGATAATAACTGCCTGTTTCGATGGCTCGTAGACGAGAACCTCGCTACCGTTCGCTCCATAGCGTGTTTCGGCTGGCTCAAGTAACCCCGCAGATTCGGGTTTGTCAACGTGATAGCTGATGTTTTGGATGCTCGTTTCTAGCTCGTCTGCCAGCTCCGATCGGGTTTGTCCGTCCTCGTAACATGCTGCTAACACGGCCCGTGACATTTCAGAACCCAGTGCATCAAACAGTTGGTCAGCATCTTCGTCTTCGAGACCAGCGATCACCGGCTCGTCAGGGCCACTCCGGAACCGACGCACGATCCGACCGGCGAGATCCATACTAGACTTTGTAGGTAATATGGAAAGAAACCCCCGGGCGCTCAAATAACCGTTTGAGTAGTGGTCAAACCTATTGTAAAGCTATGAAGACTACACTCTATGGCAACTACTAGGAATCTACCACAGAAACGTCAAACTCAAAGGCTAGAGGTTCTGGGCTCTCTTGAGAATGCTCTCCAATCAAGATTCTGTGGTCGCTATCACGGTTTCCGTGAGATGGATAGATGACACGGACGTTGTTCTCGCCATCAGCTCGCCGACGGACGGTGGAGCCGATACTCGCCGTGCTGACCGTGACACTTGCCGCCGTTTGGGTGATTGAGCCCGGATTCGTGTTCGACGGTGGGATCGTCGCGACGCTCATCGACACCGTGTTTATCCCTGGAACACTTCTCGTTCCGGGGCTCCTCGCAGTGTCAGTACTTGCTCGCGTAGTACGACACGGCGTGCGACTTGCCTCGGCGTATGTCGGCTCCGATAACCGGGCGCAAGGTGACGATACGAGCCTCCGACGGATTGGAACGTCACTCGTCTTCGGCGGGCTCGCCGGCTACACGCTCTGGTGGGTGGTCGGGAGCGTGTACGTCCTCACCATCGCTGACGCGGGCGGTGTGGTGCTTGCCCCGCTGGTTGCGCTCGTGGTCGGCAGCGTACTCGGTTTGCTGCTCGTTGCTCGAACCGCACTGACTCTATTGAAACCCTTCACGGGAGACACATTCTGATCCGACGACAGTCAATACAGTTATTCCGTTGCTCGATACGCCTGACCGCCACGAACGATTCCCAGTACTGCGAGGAGGGCATACAGAACGGGCATATTTACGAGACCGAGATTCAGATAGCCGAGAACGGCGAACGCAAGTGCGAGAACTCCAACGACGATCATAATGACTGAGTACGCCTTCTGAAGATTCAAGAGCAGGAACACACCAGCGACGGCGACTAACGAGAACAGGGAGCTGAGGAAATACGAATTGAGGTAGACGAAAAGAAAAACTGCTCCGAAGAAAGCAACAACGATGATTCCTACCCTACAGAGGTTCCTCCGTAACTCCTGATCGATCACGTTGAGAGAGTTACATTCCAAGGAGAAACAGTTTGTTCTTTTCGCACTCTTCAGCGACCAGCTGTTTCAGACAAGAATATCTCTGAAGAAGGGGATTTCAACAGAGCCAAACCTTTTGAAATATATTACGGATGTCAGATAGGACTTGGAGTCGTGCTACATTCGGTTGCGTATCGACCAGCCGTTCCTCCCATCATTCTGAATAAAGAAACCGTGTTGCCTGCGGTTAAGCCGTCTGTGTGCCAGTGAGTCGTTCGATGGCGGCGTCAGAAAGGACGGCGAGGGCGAGGAGAGCTGTGGCGAGGGCGACGAAGAGCGGGCCCCAGACGACGCCGGGGGTGAGGGCGAGGTGTTCGTAGAGGGCGTAGGCGACGGCGAGGATACAGGGCGCGGTGACGGTGGCGAGGATGATGTCAACGGGGTCGCGGGTGACACCGGCGCGCGCGAGGACGGCGGCGACGAGAACGAGGGGGCTGAGAAGGATGGCAGTCGCGGGTGGAGGTTCGATGCTGGGGAGAACAGCGGGGAACGGGACGAGCAGGGCGAGGGCGGCGAGAACGCGTGGGAGGGCGCGAATGGTGCGTTCGCGGTTCATACGCGGAGGTCTTTCGGGCGGGGAGTTAGGTGTTACTCCGCATAGCGTTCGTCCGCTTCGATGTGCCCGTCAAGGTGTTCTCGAAGGAGACGACCGAGCATTCGTCGGCGTCGGAGTACGCGCAGAAGAGATTGTACGCATAGTTGAAGTCAAGGAGTCAGACGCTGTCGCGCTCGCCCATCGGAATCAGCGAACGGGGGTTGTCGGCGAAGTCTCGTCCTTTATCGAACAATAGGAAGGCCGTCTGTACTTAGCGTTCAGGAGTTTGTCTTCACTCACTATTCTCTTCGGATTGGTCGTCTGTAATGGGCTCGAGGGATTCTTCCATCCGTTCGAAATGAGCTTCACGGAGTGCTTCCTCTGACGGCTCTTTCTGCACGACAGACGTACCCTCAGGCAGCTCTACGTCCTCATCCACCATTGGATCTACGTCGACTACCATTTTGCGAATCTCCATATCCCGATTGATTTTCCCAACCAGCTGTTCGAACGCCGTCTCACGTTCCTGCCGAATCCGCCGGAGCTCTCGGGCCTTCCGCTCGAATTCCGTCTGTACTGCCCAATCATACACGCGACGCCCGAGGATCGTGAGCTCATACCGCTTCTCTGTCCCATGCTCGGTCGGCCTGTGACTCACCGTGAACACGTCACGCTCAACACCTTCCGAGAGCCGTGAGGACACTGTCGATCCACTTACCGAAACCGCGTCGACGAGTGCGTTGAACGTCGCTGTTCCCGTCCCGATCTCCGTGATGAGTTCCGCCGCTCCCTTCTTCCGAAGAAATGATTCGAGTTCGTCCAATCCCATCGTACATCCCTGTCCTCGCCCTATCACTATAAACCCAAGTGATATTTGATTCAAATTGATTCTTGACTTATACTGAATCATGGCGACAACCAATTCTCCAAGTATAGTACGCATATCCCTTCATATATCTCCCAACATAAGTCGAGAGCAGATACTCGACGCCAATGACCAGATCTGTTTTCACTCTATTCTGTACTGATATTTTCTCTTACTCAACAGACACGTCTACACAGTATTACTTCAGCATCTGGTCGAATACAGCCCAAGAACAGAGCAGTTCGTCTCGGAGATGGCTCAATGACGAGTGACCCGTCGGCGGTCGCCCAGTCAATTGTCGTCCACGCGGAGACGCTCTGTGAGCGGGAAGACAATCTCTGGGACGTTATTCGTCAGCTTTCAATCCCTGTCGATAATCTTGAGGACGCGCGTGAGCAGAACCGTGTGACCTATAAAACCGACGAGATGTTCCGTGCGCTGCTGTTTAAAGGAATTCGCGGTTTCTCTCAGAACGAACTCGCGGCCAGATTGGGACGCAGTCCGAGTCTAGTCAAGAGTTTCCAGTTCGACATCACGGACCTCTCAAACACGCCCACCCAACAGGATTTCTCGTACACGCACGGAAAGTTCAGCGAAGGGACACAGGAAATTCTGAACAGGACGGTTACCGGTATTCGAGAAGTTGCCCTTGATCACGACGTGATTACTGAAGGGTTGGTCCCGACCCTTCCGAGTGAAACACCAGACGAGAGTTCGAAGAGTGAAAACGAGTACAAGAAGGAGAAAGCTCAGAAGACCCTGACACTCGCTCGAAAACACGTCCTGCCGGAGTTCGACACCCATCGAGCGGCCCACAAAAAATACTCCGACGAGGTAATACTGGACATGTTCGCGAGCATCTGTGCGAACAACGGCAGTGCTCATTCAGAAGCCGAGTACGGCTGGCTCACCGACGACGACCTCATCTGCGACGACTCGACCTTCCTACGGGCAATCAAGAAGATCGCAACCCCGGAAGGCTCGGACGGTCAGCTCACATTCGAGGATTTTGCGGATGATGATTCGATGCCCGGAATCGATCGAATTCGAGATTCCGTTATGACAGCATTCAATGCTGCCACAGAGAACGTCGTCAACTCGATTCGCGGAGACGATCCGTTTGACTCTCGGGAAACCGTTGCAGCGATCGACATCACGCACGAGCAGTTCCACGTCTGGCCGTGGGAGGACAAAGAAGCGGGTATCGCGAAGCCGGACTACCCGAAGATGGTGGTGGTCAATCATGCGTGAATATCGATGAAAGTGTTATTTCTGATGGAACAAGACTCTGTGCGTATGGTACAACACCACCATTACGATCGGTAGGTGCTAGTGTATATGCTACTGACTTCGGTGAATTTGATTTTGATCTTGGATTCTGGATTGGGGTGAATCCGGAGACTGAGTGTGTTTGGGTCGGGTCTGAAGAATTTGGGGTCTGCGCATCTGAGTGCTTCAACGATGTAACAAGCGCCGGTGCTTTCGAATCCTTGGCTACAGACTTCTTGGATTCACTAGAAGATGCGCAAAATAGTATCCCTGATTGGGTATTTAACGCCGCTGCGACAGGTGTAATTGCACTGGTTATTGCTGGTGCAATATTTTTCCTCTTGTCCGGTGGTGGTTTGGCTGCTGCGGCTGGTGTAAGTATAGTCGCTGCAGGGGCATCAGCAGGATAATCGAGCCAATTTTCTCATTTTCTTTTACTCTTGTATTGGACAGTTACAACTCTACATGGCCGATTTGGGGCTCGACTCAGATGACTCCAATTCATTCAAAATAAGAATGACCGAGAGAACAGTCGAAGCGTAACCGATTTCCTGTTTGGTGGTGGCTCATAGATGGATGTAGCCTTCGTGTAGTAGACCTTATTTGCCGGTCAGTCCGCACTCTTCGGCACCCAGATATTTCAGGCAAGGTTATGTATGGATAAAAGAAAACCGACAGATTCGGTAGAACTATCACGGTCAAGGAGATGATTAGTTTTATTAAATAACCAGTGAATTCATTTCCGTGAACCAATTTGATATTTTGTCAGGGAATTGTACAATACGTAATGATCATATAGAGATCAATAGCAGTAAGATGACTAGAGCTAAACGTCTATTAACAAACAGCTATACACTCCAAATTATTCTGTCAGCGACAATTCTATACATCACACTATCGATACTTCTTAATAATGGTATTTTCATCAGAAGTATAGCATTAGGTGGTTTGTTTAGTGGTTTATTTTTAGCTGCCCTGTTATTGTTAGGAAAATCAGTGTATAATAGGTATTTTAATGTCTCTGACGATAGTAAAATTCTGATTGAATCAATTGAGCAGATCATCCTGTCCAAACCAAATAAGATTGGGCACCCACAGATAATTATACGATACCATGAAGATGGTTCCGAGAAACTCAGAGTCTTACAACTAATGCCTACCTATTCAAAAACTGAGAGGGATAGTATATCAGATGTTGAGGATATTTTAGTCCAAAATAATTTGAATGTCAAATATCGTGACGAAATTGGGTAATAGCCTCCAAGTATCGTGTGTCGTCAACTCGTGACTCTCATTGACCATCTGTTTCCGCCGATAGTATATTCGAAAAATATTTCAACATATCTGTACACTGTCGCGCATTACACGCCTTCTGGCGCTGAGAAACAACTCAGTCGGAGGGAGTCAGTCTAGTCGTGGATCGCGATAGCCGTTGACAGCTACGTCGTCGATGTCGGCGGCTTTGAACTTGAAGCTAACCATCAGGTCCGGTTCCGCCAATTTTTGTTTTCAATAAGAAATCTGTCATTCGCTAAATATTGTGTAACAGCGCACCGAACATGAAGTAGAACAACTTGACGCAGTAATCCTTACCAGACTGTACGAATCTCAGTGAAAATGATTTTCGTATTCTGCTTTGAGCCGTTCTATTCGTTTCCCTGTCGGTGGATGTGTCGAAAACAATCGATGTTTGAATCGGGTAAACGGTACAACATCTCTAACAGAATCAGCTGTATCCGGTTCAACGATTGCGAAGGCTGATATAGACGTTCGCCGGAAATCAGTAGTGGGGCGCTCATCGAATGAGCTATCGATTGTTTCGAGTGCCGACACAAGGGCTGCTGGTTCACCAGTGATCGCAACCGCCCCACGGTCGGCGGCAAATTCACGCGTACGGGCGAAGGAGGATGATAGTAACCAAGAGAATATCCAAAGAGGAAAGACAAGTACAAGACCGACAAAGAGGATGGCGTCGGTATAATCTGCACGACTGACGACACCATGTTTGATTCCGGCCGTTGGACCGCTAAGTAATTCTTTAATGCGTTCGGCAGCGGCTACTGGCTGGGTTGAGAAAGTCATGACTGCTGTATCGTGATTTTTAATGAGCGGGTACAAGAAGGACGGCGAGTACAAACGCGGCTACAAGTACGCCACTATCACCTTAGTCGGAGATCACGCACCGATTGTCCTCGGCATTGAACCGGTTAAAGAGAACTCTGTATGGGAGCCCGACGACTCGCCATCGTATTCGAAGGCTGACCTGGTAAGTCGGTTACTTGACCGCGCAGAGCAGTTCGTCGATTTGGACACGGTAATGTTCGATCGTGGATTCTACGTCAATCGCGTGTACGCAGATGTTCACGAGCGCGGGCTTACGTATCTCTCTCCAGTGCCGACGTACGAGGATGACTTGGCGGCGATTCAGAATATACAGGAGCATCCGACCGCGGACGCAGCTGTCAAGCACGACGTTCCGGTTAGAATCGACGGCGAGCTACACCACGAGGCTGAGTACCTGTACGCGCCGAGCACGAGTGACGATGCTGACGGGAAGTATGCGGTATTCGTGACGAATGAAGATCGCGTTGAACCAGCGGAGATTAGGAGTATCGTGAACGGATACAGCCGGCGCTGGGATATCGAGAACCAGTACAAGTCGATCAAGAGTTTCATGCCGAAGACCTCGTCGACGGACTACCGACTTCGGTTGTGTAACTTTGCGCTGTCGACGCTGATTTACAATCTGTGGCGGCTCACAGACTACCTGATCAAGGTCGCGCTCGACGAGCCGATCCGGTCGCCACCAGAGATCACGGCGAAGACGTTTGTTCGAGCATTGGGAGACTTCCTACGGGAAGTCGGGTAACACTTTTTCCACTCAGAGTTCATCAACTCAATAGCGGCTGCTTTATCGGTTTTTGCGGATTTTCGCACTTCCCATCATCTGAAATACTAATTTTTAGTTATTAATCAAATATCGGTCAGTTTTCGCACCGAATTTGGAGTCACTAGCACGGGAATTTCCCAGTTTCATTTGTAGGTTTATAAGCACGCTAAGAATGTGAGTTCCCACAGTTTCGGAGGATAGCCCAGTTTCAGATCGAATTAACATCACTTCGTGGTTCTTCTCACCGACCAGTCCTGATTTGGATCCTTACCGATCGCATCTACTGGGCGGACGTGCGAAATTGCGTAGATTCTGCCGCTCCTGATTAGGGTTGTCACTCCCAAACGGCGGACTCAGGGGGATCAGCCGGTTAGTCGTGTGGAATCAACGACGAGGCAACGAGCTCAACACACTCACCCGCAGTAATCACAGGTGCGTAGTCCATCTCACCTCCCACACTCGCTTTCAGCAGGAAGTCGGTGAGCCGCCAGATATTGTACAAGAGGACCGCGAAAACGAAGTAGAACAAACGAATGCGGTAGTCTTTCGAGGAGGTCTTCGCGAGAAAATCACCTTTGATCGATTTGTACTCACTCTCGATCTGCCACCGGCGGCTGTAGCGCTGACAGAATGTCTCGGCTTCCTCAGGACCGACTCGTAGATTCGTCGCGAAGACGGCCGTTCCCTCCCCACTCGTCGACGGCACGTACAGGAGCCGCATTGGATGCGATCCAGATTCTACATGGATAGAAGCCGACTCAACAGCCACCTCTTGGTCGTCTCCCTCCATTTGTTCGAGCACATCCCGTTCGGAGCTTGAGACTCGCTTCGGAATGAGGTAGTTCACATCGAGGTTTGAGAGTGTCTGGAACACTTGTATCGAGTCAAACTCTCGATCACACAGCACCGTCTCGATCGGAACTTGTTCTTTCGCTCGTCGAACGAGCCGTCGCACAGTACGATGGATCTGATTCGACGGGTTCTCATCCCACTCGGAACTCTCACGGACCGGCTCAACCGCCAGAACGAGCGGGATGTTCTGCCCGATGATCGAGAGGGTTGCGAATTTGAATGCTCGACCGTCTCTGTCCTTGGTCCCGCTGACCATCGGCATTCCTTCGACCTCTCCGTAATAGGGAATAGTCGTGATATCGATTGCAGCGGTGACCGGCCTTCGAAAGGATGCTTCCGAGGCGATCACGGAGAGCAAGCGATCCGTTGTCTCGTTGAATCCGTTCACGAGTTCTTCGGGATCGAACTGCTTGACGGCGCGGAGGTGGGTATCACCATGGGGGCTGTACTCTTCGCCATGGCGATATTGGAAGCGAGTCGCTCCCTGCGCAGTTCCACAGTGGACCATCCCCATGAACGTCTGTAGCTCAAAGAATTGTGTGTCCTCGTACGAGGCGTTCGACGCCCGACCAGAGTCGAAGTGACCGAAGGCGTGATCACGCGCGAGGCGCGTTGTCTGGATGATCTCCTCCTGTGAGAAGGATTTGTCTTCTACTGGATCTGCGGCTTCTTGCTCATCGTCGACGATCTCTGCCTTAGGCCGCACCTCCGGCGCTGAGATGTCGCGATCGTGGACTTCCTTGATGACGTAGTGGGCGGCTGTGGTGACGAACTCCCGGGTCGCCTCGTCGAACCGGTTACGCCAGGTCCGCGAGAGCACCGATTCGTAGGGGATTTTCTCCAAGTCGAAGACAACTGCGAGTTCGGGATACTGGGCGAGCGAACGGTAGCTTTCGCCAGTGAGTTCGCGGTAGAGTAACAAGCGTACCATCCCCTCGAACGAGTGCGGTGCTGGATGCCACTCTGGGTAGCCGTCATTGAGCGAATCGAACGGCCCCTCCAGAGTTCGAAGAGCCGTGCAGAGGGACTGATCGGCTTTGAGTGCCTCTGTGAGTGTCAACCCGACAAGGTAGGCGTCGGTCAATCGGTGCTCCTGAGAAGTCATGTGAGCTATCCCATCAGCCAGTCACACAAGCGGCGCGATCCCATCCTCTTTGCGCAGGAACCGCTGCTGTTGAATCGGTCAGCACAAACAAGTACTCTGTAAGTCTCGCAGCTACGCTTCGTTCACTCATAGCTAACACCTTCATTGATGATGACTCAATCATCCTGCTCGACGTTGAGGGTGAGAAACTGGTCGGGAGATTCTGGAATCAACTATGCTGAGATAACTCGTGTGAGGACAACCAGCTTCTCAAGAAGAGGCGCGGCGTGAGTGGGAAAACTGGCATCTATAGCCCGTTAAATCGGTTTACAGAGTGCCATCTATCCAAACTGCACCGATTTTCTGATTCCGAATACCAACCGTATGCAATCGAAAAACCCCTCCTAAAGCGATCAGGCAGAGTTTCAGTCTGCAGTTTGGGTGCTAGTGGATGGTGTCACTCCTGGAAGCTCGGGGATGGATAGATCCACCCGGCGGAGCAGTTGCGCGTTGATGGCGACGATTACTGTACTCAACGACATCAGAAGCGCACCCACAGCGGGAGACAGCAGAATCCCGATCGGTGCCAACAC
>ENA-ORCS01000214-ORCS01000214.1-marine-metagenome-genome-assembly--contig:-NODE-214-length-55044-cov-28.425019_pt1 | contig 55044 bp, 52 predicted proteins | sample MGYA00237781_ERZ508513 | MGnify/ENA primary metagenome ERZ508513 (study PRJEB26184, sample SAMN06268793) | marine metagenome | isolation source: Eden Landing Ponds, San Francisco, CA, USA | place...
TGGGTGTCGTGATGCCATTCCAGCACCTGCTCGGAAATGTGCGGCTCCAGCGCGTCGTAATCGTACGGCAGCGGATCAAGTTCGTAGCTCATCGTTGAATCACCTGTCAGCTACATGGCTCGGAAACCTGTTAAAGATAATGCGGCACACGATACCACGCGTCACCGGACGTGGCGAATCTCGACCGCGGCGGATCGAGAGCGCTAGGCTCGCGGTTCAGGGCGGCACGAAATCGGGACGGCGATCCGATCGATCTCGGTGCCGTAACCGATATCGGGTTCTCGTCGGCGACACGAGACGCACGCGACGCGGAGTGCGCCGCGCGCTGACGGTGGGACTGGGATTCGAACCGATGCGAGACGGTCGCCCTCGCGACGCTCGGCGCTGCGACTCGCAGGCTTCGAATCCTGCACGAGACGCGCGCGGCGCGGAGTGCGCCGCGCGCTGACGGTGGGACTGGGATTCGAACCCAGGAAGCCGTGAGGCTACCGGTTTTCAAGACCGGCGCAATGGGCCACTCTGCCATCCCACCGCACCCGGACCGTCGGGGTCGTCCGACTAAGGGGTGTCGGTCGCGTCGCGCTCGGCGGCCCCTCGGAGCCGGTAGTGGGTCGCGAACACGACGAGCGCGGCCAGGACCGGCGGCACGACGCCCGTAATTTGCGGGAGCGCGTAGAGGGCGCCGACGACGATCGACTCAGTCGGATCGCGGAGCTCCGCCGGCGCGGAGATGATCAGCCCGACGTACAGCGAGCAGAGGAACAGGAACCCGCCGTACGCGAGCTTTCGGTCGTATCCCGGCTTCACCGGGTCGTCGCGTCGGTGTCGGCGAGCGACGAACAGCAGGGGAGCGAGCAGCGGCGCGACCGCGGCGAACCCGGCGATCACGTACAGCGACCGCGAGAACAGGAACGTCCCGCCCTGCACGTTCGCGGTCTCGGCCATCCAGACGACGAGCGCGAGAGTGACCACAGTCGCGATCACCCCGGCCGCGAGCGCACCTATCACGCCGTACACGCGCATGGTCCACGACTCCGTCTCGCGGATCGCGTACGGGATAGCGCCGAACACCCCGCGGTAGCTGTCTGCCATCGCCGCCGCTACGGCCGAGGGCGAATTAAACCCCTCGTCGCCGGCCCGCTCGCCGTGTGAGTGACGGGCGGTCCGTCTCGCTCCGACGGCCGCGACGCCGGCGGACGTGAGTTTTTATACCGCGCGCCGGGACCTCCCCACGTGGGCCTGTACGACACGTACCTCGCCGTCCGCCATCGCTTCCACGGCGGCGATACGCCGGAACACGTCGCGATCGTCATCACCGAGCGCGACCTCCTCGCCGACGGCGCGTTCGGCACTCTCTCGGCGGCGCTCGGGTGGGCCTTCGAGTACGGCGCGGACCGAGTCACCGTCTCAGTGTCCGTGCTCGACGCCGCCGTCGTCCCGACGCTCGTCCGCGAACTCCGTCAGGTCGACGCCCCCCGGCGACTCGTCGTTCGGGGGCCGGAAGACGCGGCGCTCGACGACGGAACCGCCGATTTCGAAGGCGACGCCGGACGGCGGGCGCGCGAGCGAACGGAGAACCAACGCTCGGCAGACGCCCCGATCCGGATCACGGTCGGGCTCGGCGGGAAGGCCGAGTTCGCGGCCGCGGTCCGGGAGCTCGCGACCGACGTGGACGCCGGCGACCTCGATCCGGAGTCGATCGACGCCGCCGACGTCTCGGACCGGCTGGTGTTCCCGGAGGAACCGGATCTCGTGATCAAGACCGGCGCCGAGCGGCTCTCGGACTTCGCGATCTGGCAGTCGGTGTACGCCGAACTCTACTTCACCGACGTGAACTGGCGGGACTTCAGAAAGCGGGACTACCTCCGCGCAGTGCTCGACTTTCAGGACCGGCAGCGGCGGTTCGGTCGGTAGGTGGTTCGGTCGGGAATTCGGGGCTCACCAGACGAACCGGAACAGCACCGTGAACGTGACGAGCGCGCCGACCGTCGAGAGGATCGGGACGACGTTCTGCATCAGCACGACGCGCGCGCTCGTGCTCGGGTTGAACAGGTCCGACGCCGAGGGGATGTCGGTCGGGTCGCCCTCGCCGATCGGTCCCGTCTCGTCGGCCTTCAGCGCGCCGACGGAGACCTTCGGCTCCTTCTCGCCGCTGATCCCCTGTTTGACCGTCACGGTCCGCGTCGCGCGCCCCCAGCCGAGGCCGACGATCGACATCGTCGCGATGATGACGAACGAGGCCGGGATCCCCACCGCCGAGAGGCTGATGACGATCCCGGAGGAGACGCAGGCGACGACGATCGCCGCGGTCAGCGGGAGGTCGGTGATGTCGTTGCCGAGCGTGTCGAGCGTCCGGCGCGCGATCGTGAAGGCGCCGACCGCGACGGCGGCGCTCCCGAGGAGGATCATCGGCGTCATCTCGACGTTGTCGAGCGCGACGAGCGGCGCGATCGCGTTCGCGATGTTCGACGTGCCCGAGGAGAAGGCCATCAGACAGCCGATCGCGATGACGACGAACCCGCCGAAGAGTTCGCGGCGCGTCGTGTTCGGGCCCGGAACGGGCTTCGGGACGACGCCCGATCGATCGAACTCGAACAGCGCGCCCTCGGTGCTCTCGATCGCCACCCAGCTGTCGATCGCGGGGTAGAAGTAGCGTCCGACGACGCCGGAGACCCAGAACCCGATGATCGGCGCGACGATCCACCAGATGGCGATCTCGCCCATCACGGCCCGATCGAGGGTGCCCGTCGCCAGTCCGAGCCCGGCGATGGCGCCGACGGCCGTCATCGACGTCGACGCCGGCACGCCGGCGAAGTTGCCGACGAACAGCGCGCCGCCGATGAAAAAGAGCACGACGATGCTCGTCTCCAGCGTGAACACGTTGCCACCGGTGACCAGGTCCTCGCCGAGCGTCGTCACGACGCGCTGTCCCAGCGTCCCCGCGCCGATGAAGAAGAACACCGACATCAGCGCCGCGGCGCCCGACTTCGATATCACGTCCGCGCCGACCGCCGGTCCGAACGCCGGCCCCGTCGTCGCGCCGCCGATGTTGTATCCGACGAACGCCGCGACCACGAACCCGACGAGAAGCAAGACCTCAACCATATACTCGCCACAACGACACACGGCGGGTTAAACGAACAGGTTTCCGCCCTCCGACAGGACCGTGGAAGCCCGACCGATCGGCGGTATCGAGGGAGATCGGTTAACAGTCGGGGCGCGGACGGGATCGCCACTGAGTCGGATACCGGGAGTATTTGTCTCGCGGTTGCGTCCGGTCGGCCATGCGAACGCTCGTCTTCGACGGTCGGACCGGCGCCGCCGGCGACATGATCTGCGCCGCGCTGATCGCGGCCGGCGCCGACCCCGACGCCCTCGCGCCCGTGACCGACCGGCTCCCGATCCGGTACGAAGTCGGCGAGACGACGAAAAACGGGATCCGGGCGACGACCGTCGACGTGCTTCTCGACGGCGACGGCGATACCGACAGTAGCGATGTGGAGAGCGACGGCGGGTCCGACCGCGATCACGGCGGCGGTCACGGCCACGACGATCACGACCACGCCCACGACAGTCCCGAACGCGCCCACGACGATCACGAACGCGCCGAGGGAGCCGACATCCATCGGAGCTATCCCGAGGTCGTCGCGCTCGTCGAGTCGATGGCGCTCCCCGATTCCGTCGAGTCGATCGCGCTCGACGCCTTCGAGCGCCTCGGTCGCGCGGAGGCGTCGGTCCACGGCACCGACCTCGACGAGACGCACTTCCACGAGGTCGGCGCCGACGACGCGATCGCCGACGTGGTCGGCGCGGCGCTGCTGCTCGACGACCTCGACCCCGAGCGGGTCGTGTCGACGCCGGTGGCGACGGGCGGGGGGGAAGTGGAGATGAGCCACGGCGTCTACCCGGTCCCCGCGCCCGCGACGACAGAGATCGTGGCCGGCGCCGACTTCTCGGTGGTCGGCGGCCCGGTCGACCGCGAACTGCTCACGCCCACGGGCGCCGCGATCCTCGCCGCGGTCGCCGATGGCGCCGACGCGATCCCCGACCTCGCCGTCGACGCCGCCGGCTACGGAGCCGGCGACGCGACCTTCGAGAAGCACCCGAACGTGCTCCGGGCGCTGGTCGGCGAGGGGTCGGATTCTGACACCGAGAGTCACGCGCACGCCGACGCTCACGCTCACGGCGATACGCCCCGCGACACGGATGAACGCCGCGACCACGGCCTCGTCCACGACGACGTGGCCGTCCTCGAAACCAACCTCGACGACGCCGCCCCCGAGGTGCTCGGCGGACTTCAGGAGACGCTCAAGCGGGCCGGCGCGCGCGACGTGACGATCGTGCCGACCACGATGAAGAAGTCGCGGCCGGGCCACCTCGTGAAGGCGATCTGTAAGCCCGCCGACGCCGAGGCGGTCGCGGAGCGGCTCGCCCGGGAGACGGGGACGCTCGGGGTCCGCCAGTCCGGCGCGAGCCACCGGTGGATCGCCGAGCGCGACTTCGAGACGGCGGTGCTCTCGATCGGCGGAGACGACCACGAGGTGACGGTGAAGGTCGCGTCGACCGCCGACGGCGACGTCTACGACGTGAGCGCCGAGTACGACGACGCCGCCGCGGTCGCCGGAGCGACCGGGACCCCGATTCGAGACGTGCTCCGGCGTGCGGAGAGCGACGTGCGTGACCGGCTCGGAGAGGAGTAGTCCCCGATCGAGGTCGCCCGGTCACCCCGGCGGATCGACCCGTTCGACCCGTTCCGGTTCGACGCCGAACCCGTCGGCCAACCGGTCGGCGGCGCGGTCGGCGGCGCGCTCGACGGGCCGGTCCGCCTCCGGGACAGAGAGGGTCGCGACCGCCTCGACGGTCGTGTCGTTGAGCCCCGGCTGGAGGCCGGCGATCGACAGGGCTTCGACGTCGACGCCCTCGACTCGCTCCAGTTGCGCTCGGGCGCCCGCGGCGAGGTCGCCGGCGGCGGCCTGCGAGACGCGTACCGTCACGGTCGCTTCCACGGTCTGCGTGTGGATGGCGGCTGCCATGAGCCCCCCGCCGCGAGTCGAACGCGGCGCGGACCAGTCCGCGGCCTCGAACGCGGGTCCGGCTTCGGCGGACCCGACGCTCGCGAGGGGAACACGGTCGCGTCCGGCGGTCGGAGGGTGACACAGCGGCGGCTGGAGAAGTCGGGGTGTGGTCCGTCCCGCGGGGAACTCCCCCAGCCGACGCGCGTCACGCGGTCGGGCGGACGGACCGTGTCTCCGGAATCCCGTAGCCGTTCCAGCCGATGAGCGCGCCGCTGACGAGGGCGGCGGACGCCGAGGCGGTGGAACGGAGGCGGGTCATACGTGGACTCCGGCGGCGCAGAGCGCCGTTACCGATTCGATCTGCCGGGGAGTTGTTAAATCTGTGGCGAGTGTGTGGATCGGTACCGATTCGCTTACACATGGCGGTCGCCCGCAGTGGCTGGGGGCCGCAAATCCCGCGCAGATGACTCATATCGCCCGGTTCCGCCGAGGGTGAGACGACAGGCCTATGACGAACGCCCGACCAGTTGCGCGTAAGCAGCCACCGTCATGATCGAGCGAATCCACACGTCGGACGTCGAACCGGACGCGGACGAGGTCGCCATCGCCGGCCACGTCCACGAGATCCGCGACCTGGGAGGCCTCGTCTTCCTCATCGTGCGCGACCGCGAGGGACTCATCCAGATCGTCTTCAAGGAGGAGCGCGAGCCGGAGCTGTTCGAGGCCGTCCAGGACGTGGGCGCCGAGGACGTGGTCCGGGTCGTCGGCGAGCCGCTGGAGAGCGATCAGGCGCCCGGCGGCGTCGAGATCGCGCCCACCGAGTACGAGGTCATCGACGAGGCCGACTCCCCGCTCCCGCTGGAGATCTCGAAGGACATCGAGGTCGACCTCTCGACCCGGCTCGACAACCGCGCGCTCGACCTCCGCAAGCCGGAGACGCTCGCGGTGTTCACCCTGCGCTCGAAGCTGATGACGGCGATGGAGGAGTGGTTCGACGACGAGGGGTTCGTCGACATCAAGACGCCGCTCATCTCGAAGGGCGGCGCCGAGGGCGGCGCCGAGCTGTTCCCGATCCTCTACTACAACCAGGACGCGTTCCTGTCGCAGAGCCCCCAGCTCTACAAGCAGATGCTGATGGCGTCGGGCTACGAGGCCGTCTACGAGACGGGCACCGCGTTCCGCGCCGAGGACTTCGCGACCTCTCGGCACGTCTCAGAGATCGCGATGTTCGACGTGGAGCTCGCGTACATCGACGACCACGACGACGTGATGGACGTACAGGAGGAGTCCCTGCGCCACGCGCTCCGCGAGGTCGCCGAGAACGCCGAGCGCGAGCTCGACCTGCTCGACGTCGACCTCGACGTGCCCGAGGACGACTTCCCGCGGATCACCTTCGACGAGGCGCTCGACATCCTCGAGACCGAGTTCGGCCACTTCCCGGACGACCCGACCGACCTCGACACGAAGGGCGAGAAGCTGCTCGGCGAGCACTTCGAGGAGCAGGGCCACCCCGCGTTCTTCGTCGTCGGCTACCCCGACGAGAAGTTCTACTACATGCAGGACGTCGAGGGCGACGACATCGCCTCCCGGAAGTTCGACCTCATCTACAAGGGCCAGGAGCTCTCCTCGGGCGGTCAGCGCGAGCATAACGTCGACCGCATGGTCGAGGTCATGGAGGAGGAGGGCGTCGAGACGAGTAACTTCGAGTTCTATATCGAGGCGCTCAGCTTCGGGACCCCGCCCCACGGCGGCTATGGCCTCGGCATCGACCGGCTCGTTCAGAAGGTCGCCGACCTCGACAACATCAAGGAGGCGATCATGTTCCCGCGCGACCCGAACCGGCTGGAGCCCTGAGACGGCGCGCGCGACCCGACGGCGCTCCCGCTCCTGTTTTGTTTATATCCCCACCGTTACCGACGGCGATATCGGAGCGGCTGCCTCACGTCTGGCGATTAAACCGAATTAAATCGGGCGAAATTCGGCTGAACGGCTCGGGGTATTAAAGGTGACAGCGGTCGGAGAGGGAACCGTCATGAACGCGATCCGAACGACGCTGATCGTGGCGCTCGCCACGGTGGTACTGATCGGGACCGGCGCGGCCGCCGGCGCCGTCGCGGCGGCCCCCGGACCGAGCGACGCGCCCGGCGACGCGGGACCGCCGAGCGACCTGCCGGATCAGGTGCCGGACTTCGTCGGCGACGTCCTGAGTAACGTCAACGACTTCCTCTCCGGCGGCGTCGACGACCTGGGTGAATCCGTGAGCGACATCGCCGGCGGTGATGCTGGTGACGGTGACCGCTCCGGCGCGGACGACGAGGAGGTGGCGTAACGTGACGGACCGAACGACCGACCTCGACGCGCTCGACCGGCGGACCTACCTGCAGGCGACCGGCGCCGCCGCGCTCGGCGTGGCCGGACTCGCCGGCTGCGTGGGCCGCGCGACCGGGACGCTCGCGACCGCCGTCACCGACCAACCCGCCGATATCGGCGACTTCGAGTCGCTCGTGGTCACTATCGAAGGAATCTGGCTCGGGTCCGAGGGCGCCGAGAGCGGCGCGGAGGGGACCGAGACGGACGGCGAGAACGCGACCGATAGCGGCAGCGACGACGGTAACGCGACCGACAGCGATGGCGACGACGGTAACGCGACCGACGGCGGTGGCGACGACGCCGATACGGGCGACGAGGAGGGCGACGACGCCGACGGCCGCGAGTACCACGAGTTCGACGAGCCGCAGGAGGCGGACCTTGTCGAGCTCCAGAACGGCGAGACGCAGCTGATCGACGAGCGCGAGCTCCGGACGGGCGAGTACCCCTTCCTCCAGCTCGACGTCTCGGCGGTTGACGGGACGCTCACAGACGGGAGCGACGCGACCGTCGACCTCCCGGGCAACGCGCCGCTGAAGTTCAACGAGCCGTTCGAGATCCGCGAGAACACGCGGACGACGTTCACCGCCGACTTCGCGCCGGTGCTGCGAGGAAACGGGCGATACCTCCTGCGTCCGGTTCCGAGCGGGATCGAAGTCGACTACGGGGAGACGGACGGCGACTCCGGAGCCGGCGACGGAGCGGACGACGAGACTGACGGGACCAACGAGAGCGACGACGGAAGCGGCGGCGGGGCGGAGTAGCCGGCGACGCGTCGCGTTCCCCTACGGTCCCCCGTTGAAGCCGCGGTTCGGCCGCATCGGTCGGCGGACGGTCCGGTCGTAACCGACCGCGGCTTCGGGGTCAGGGCTGGGAGCGGTCCCGGGATTCGGGGACCAGGGGAATGCACGTCGGAATCGGTCCCCCGTCGGAGGCACACAACCCGTTCGACCGTCCCGCCGCGGTTCGACGCGCCGGGACGGTCGAGGTTTCGTTCGACGCGACGGCGCGAAGCGACGCGCGTCGCGCTCAACGCCGATCACGCGATCGGCGACGCGCGATCTCTTATAAACATCCGATACAGCGGTCCGGCGAGCAGCAGCGCTCCGAGACCGGCCATCGCGACCAACACGGTCGGATCGATCGACGCGCTACCGCCGTCCGCGAGCCGGTCGGCGGAGACGCCGATCGCGACGCCGACGATCGCCCACGGGAGTTCTCCGAACGCCGTGCCGACGAGCAGCGATCGGAGGCGGATCCCGGACCCGCCGGCGGCGACGGAGACGGCGTCCGAGGGGACCGGAAGCAGGCGGGTCGCGGTGACGGCTCGAACGCCGCCGGTGGCGTCGGCGAACCGCTCGCCCGCGCCGCAGAGCCGGTCGGCGACCCGAGACCCTTCGCGGGCTCGGACCCGTCCCGCTCGCGCGAACCAGTACGGCGGGAATGCGGTGGCGACCATCGCGGCGACGCCGATCGGGACGCCGACCCACCCGTACCCGAAGCCGGCGACGACGGCGAGCAGCGTCGTCGGCCACGCGAGAAGCGGCCTGATCGCCGTCAGCGCGACCAGCGCGGCGCCGAACCGGACCGGATCGTCGGCGAGCCACGTCAGCGGCCCGAGCACGGCCTCGGGGGAGACGACCCACGCGACCGCAGCGAGCGCGGCCAACGCGACGCCGGCGAGCACGTATCCGACGACACCGGTTCGGCGATTCACGAACGGTCGTGCTCCCTCGGGCGATAAACGCTTTGTGGAGCGCTCCGGACGCGGCGTCATCGGTTCCTCGACGAACTCCCGGCGGAACCCCGTCGGGAGGTGTTCGCGCTGTCGCGCTTCGACCGCGGACTCGTCGAGCGAAGCCGCCCGAGGCCGACTCAGGCCCGTCGGCTCACGACAGTTTCCCGAGCGCCTCGAAGAAGTCGGACGGCGGGCCCGCGATCCGCATCGGCGGAGTCGTTCGCTCGACGGTCACCTCGACCGGGGCGGGGAGGGTCGTCGTGTTCCGCCCGTCACTGGCGACGACCGCCTCTTCGCCCCCCTCGACCGCGACGGTCACCGTCGCGTCGGCGTCGATCACGAGCGGGGGCATCCCGTCCGCGGCGGCCATCTCGTTGACGATCAGTCCGCTCACCGCGGGGTGAACGAGCGGCCCGCCCTCCGAGAGGTTGTACGCGGTCGATCCGGTCGGCGTCGCGACGAGAACCCCGTCGGCGTGGCCGCCGGCGTACCGGCTCCCGTCCACGCGGACCTCGTAGTCGATCCCGGCGCCGGGGCCGCGCCGTCCGCCTTGGATCACGACCTCGTTGGCCGCGGGGACGGAGCTCCAGTCCTCGGTCCGGGCGGCGAGTCGCGGGGCCTCCCGCACGTCCATCTCGCCGCGGTCGAACGCCTCGACCTCCGAAACGACGGCCTCCGCGGCCGCCTCCGGGGGGACCGCGTTGAGGAAGCCGACCTCTCCGAGGTTGACACCGACTATCGGGGTGTCGCCGGCGTTGCGCGCGACGAAGAGGAACGTCCCGTCGCCGCCGACCGCGACCGCGAGGTCGCAGGCGTCGAGCGCGTCAACCGCGCGGCCGGCTTCCGGCTCGCCGAGCGCGTCGGCGGTCTCCGCGTCGAGCCAGACGGACGCCCCGGCGCCGACGACCGCGTCGCGCAGCTCGTCGGCGACGGCGACCGCGCGCTCGCTCCCCTTCCGCGCCACGATTCCGACCTCCATGCGCCACCGATCCTCGCCGCCGGACAAAAGGATGCGGACATCGGACCGCGGTTCCGGAAAGTTTCAAGCCGCCGGCCCGCCTTGCGGGAACCATGTCGCCCCCCTACGGCCGACTGGGACCATGAGCGAGGAAGACGACTGGTTCGAGCGCGCGTTGCGGGAAAGCGGTGCGGCCGACGACGAGGACGACGAAAGCGACGGGAGCGAAAGAGACGGAAGCGCTGTGATCGACGAGTCGTCCGACTCCGGGGAACCCGACGACGGCGGGGACGAACGCGGGAGTGACCCGTTCGGTGGGATCCGAGAGGGCGAGCGAGATTCGTCGCGAGACGTCGGTGAGGGGCCCGACGACGACCGCGACGATCTCGACGACCGCGACGGCGATGTGTTCGGCGATGACGAATCCGACGGTGACGAGTCGGAGGAGGGCGGGCCGGGCGGTAGCGATCCGTTCGGCGGTGAGTCGTTCGGTGGGGGGTCGTTCGGTGACGAAGACCCCTTCGGCAGTGGGTCGTCGGAGGGGAACACCGACTCCGGCGGGGGTTTCGGTGGCGGGTCGTTCGGAGAGAGCGATCCCCTCGGCGGCGGCGGTGACGGCGGACCGCCCAGCGGCGGGGAGACCGACAGCGGACCGACGGGCGGCGGATCCGCGGACCCCTTCGGCGGATACCGAGGGAACACCGCGGCCGACTCGGGGGGCCCGAACGATGTCGGATTCGGCGAGTTCGGCGGCGACGAGGGCGGCGACGCGTCGACGGAATTCGACGTCGACCCCGACGAGTTCGAGTCGTCGATCGAGCGCGCCGACATCGGGATCGAGGGGCTCGACGAGATGATCCTCGGCGGGGTCCCGCGTCGCTCCCTCTTGTCGGTCATCGGCGGCGCCGGGACCGGGAAGACGACGTTCGCGCTCCAGTTCCTCAACGAGGCGCTCGAATCCGACCGAAAGGGGATCTACATCACCCTCGAACAGACCCGCGAGTCGATCCTCTCGACGGCCGAGGAGAAGGGGTGGTCGTTCCGCGAGCACGCCAAGGCGGACCGACTCGCGGTGGTCGCCATCGACCCGATCGAGATGGCGAACTCGCTGGCGTCGATCCGGAACGACCTCACCCGGCTCATCGCCGAGTTCGACGCCGACCGCCTGGTGCTCGACTCCGTCTCCCTCTTGGAGATGATGTACGACCATCCGGCCAAGCGCCGCTCGGAGGTGTTCGGCTTCACCCGGTCGCTGAAGGAGGCCGGCGTCACCACCCTGCTCACCTCGGAGGCGAGCGAGGAGAACCCCTACGCCTCCCGCCACGGGATCGTCGAGTACCTCACCGACGCGGTGTTCGTGCTTCAGTACATCCGCGGAACCGACTTCCGGGAGACGCGGCTCGCCGTTGAGATCCAGAAGATCCGCGACGCGAACCACTCCCGGCAGTCGAAGCCGTATGAGATCACCGACACCGGCATCTCGGTGTACGGACAGGCGAACATCTTCTAGCCCGCGCCACGCGCCCCGGTTCCGTCGGCGCGACGAACACGACAAGGTTCATTCCGCGCCCGCCGGTGTGTCAGTCATGGCCGCGTCACAGATCGGCACGGAACTGGTTCCGAAGTACGTCGGGCTCCTCGCGCAGATCGCCGAGTTCCTCCTCGTGACCGGCGCGGCGTACCTGCTCGGGACGTACGTCGTCAGACCGGCCGTCGGCTGGGTGTTCGACCGTCGGGAGCTCGAACCGACCCTCGAACGGACCGTCGAGAAGCTGATCGGGGTCGGGACCGGCGTCGGCGCGCTGGTCGTCGGCGCGTGGGCCGCGGGGTTCACCGGGTTCCTCGGCGGCTCGGCGCTCATCGTGGCCGCGCTCACGCTGGCCGTCGGCTTCGCGGCCCAGGACGTGCTGTCGAACTTCGTCGCCGGCGTGTTCATCGTCCAGGACCGGAACTTCAACATCGACGACTGGATCGAGTGGAACGGCAACGCCGGCTTCATCGACGACATCGGGTTCCGGGTGACGCGGGTCCGCACGTTCGACAACGAGACGATCACGGTACCGAACACCGAGATCGCGACGAACGCCGTGACGAACCGGATGAGCAACGACACGCTCCGCATCTCGACGACCTTCGGAATCGGATACGGCGACGACATCGACGAGACGACCCGCATCCTGCTGGACGCGGCCGCCGACCACGACGACATCGTCGCCGATCCGGAGCCCTCGGTCCGGGTCGCCGGCCTCGCGGACACGGCGATCGACCTCCAGGCTCGCTTCTGGATCGCCGACCCGGACCGCGAGGAGTTCTCGGTGACGCGCTCGGAGTACATCCGGACCGTGACTGAGCGGTGCCGAGCGGCCGGGATCGACCTCAGCACGACCAGCCAGCACGCGATCACGGGGGATCTCAGGGTCGAGGACGCCGACGGGGCGTAAACGAGGCGAGGCTCTCGCTCGTCAAGTCAGAGACAGTCGGAAGTGCACCGTCCGGGAATTGAACCCGGGCTATTAGCTTGGGAAGCTAATGTCCTACCACTGGACCAACGGTGCCCACCCGAACGTACCGAACCTTCACACTTGAACGTAGCGTTTCCGGTGCCGGGAGCCACACGCTTAACCCGCCGCCGACGCAGTCGGTTCCATGCACTCACAGCCGAACGAGACGGACGTATCGGCGGACTCGGCCGCCGTCGATCGCGTCCGCGAGCGACGCGCCGACTTGGCCCCGGCGCTCGGCCGGACGTGGACCGACGGCGAGCCGCGGCGCTTCCTCACCGACCTCACCGCGATCGGGAGCCGGATGGCCGGTAGCGAGGGCGAACGTCGTGCGGCCGGGGTCGTCGCCGACGCGTTCGAGCGGGCGGGGCTCTCCGGCGTCGAGACGAGACCGTTCGAGATGGCGGCGTGGGAGCGCGGGGACGCGACGCTCCGGGTGACCGCGCCCGGACGCGAGGGCGCGGCGGCGACCCGGGAGTTCGAGGCGCTCGCCCTGCCGTACTCGCCGAGCGGGGACGTTACCGGCGAGCTCGTGGACGTGGGGTACGGCACGCCCGCCGAGATCGACGAGCGGGACGTCGAGGGGCGGATCGCGGTCGCGTCGACGACGACCCCGGAGGGCGGTCGGTTCGTCCACCGGATGGAGAAGTTCGGGTACGCGATCGGCGCGGGCGCGGTCGGCTTCGTCTTCGTCAACCACCTCGACGGCCAGCTCCCGCCGACGGGGTCGCTGACGTTCGGCGAGGAGGCCGACGCGGTCGCCGTCGGCGTCTCGAAGGAGACCGGCGCGTGGCTCCGGGAGTACGCGGTCGGCGGAGGTGGCGGAGGTGGCGCGGGCAGCGGAGGCGGCGCGGGCGGTAGGATCGCCGCCGGATCGAGTCCCGCGGCGACCGCCGAGCTGTCGGTCGAGGCGTCGACGGCGCCGGGCGAGAGCCGGAACGTGGTCGGCCACGCCGGCCCGGACACCGACGAGCGGCTCCTCCTGCTCGCGCACTACGACGCCCACGACATCGCGGAAGGCGCGCTCGATAACGGCTGCGGGATCGCGACCGTCGTCACCGCCACGGAGATCCTGACCGAGGCGGACCTCCCGATCGGCGTCGACGTGGTGGCGGTCGGCGCGGAGGAGGTCGGGCTCCTCGGCGCGGAGCGATTGGCCGAGCGTGTCGATCTCGACCGGGTGAAAGGGGTGATCAACGTCGACGGCGCGGGCCGGTTCCGCGACCTCGTGGCGCTGGCGCACGCCTCCGAGACGGCGGCGTCCGTCGCCGAGGCGGTGTCGGCGGGCACCAACCAGCCGATCGCGGTGGACGCGGAGCCGCACCCGTTCTCCGACCAGTGGCCCTTCGTCCGGCGCGGGGTGCCGGCCCTCCAGCTACACAGCGACTCGGGCGATCGGGGGCGGGGGTGGGGACACACCCACGCCGACACCCGCGACAAGGTCGACGACCGGAACGTTCGGGAGCACGCGATGCTCGTCGCCCTGCTCGTCGCCGAGTTCGCGGCCCCCGAGCGCGACGCGCCCCGGCTCGATCGCGACGACCTGATCGCGGCCTTGCGAGAGGCCGACTTCGAGACGGGGATGCGCGCGGCCGACCTCTGGCCGGCCGAGTGGGAGTAGGGTCGGGCGGGAAGCGAACGCGACCGCCCGGTGCTCAGTCGCGTCGCCTCGTCGGCATCGGTGGGGCCGTGCGCTTGTGCGCCGAGGCGCGGTGACGCGCGAGAAGGTCAGTGACGGTCTCCTCGTCGACCCCGCTCGCCAACCGGTCGGCGATCGCCTCGGCGGCGAGCCCGCGGTCGACGCCCAGCCGCAACACGGCGTCGATCACGTCGTAGGGCGCGCCGAGGTCGTCGGCGTCGCGCTGGCCCGGGAGGAAGCCCGCGGTCGGCGGCTTCTCGACGACGAACTCGGGCACATCGAGCTTCTCGGCGAGCGCGCGAACGTCGGTCTTGTACAGGTGACCGAGCGGGAGCAGGTCGGCAGCGCCGTCGCCGTGTTTCGTGACGTACCCGAGCAGGTGTTCGCTCCGGTTGGTCGTCCCGCAGACGAGCCGGTTCGTCGCGTTGGCGGCGAGGTACGCCATCGCCATCCGGAGCCGCGCGATCGCGTTCCCGGAGCGGATCGGCTCGTCGTGCAGATCGAACCGGTCGGGCGCGACGGCCCCGAACTGGGCGAACAGCGGCTGGAGGTGGACCGTGTCGTGGTCGATCCCGAGCGCGTCCGCGAGCGCCTCTGCGTCGCGAGCGTGGGGCGCGCCCACCTTGTTGCACGGGAGTATCAGCCCGTACACGCGGTCGGCACCGAGCGCCTCGACGGCCAGCGCCGCCGTGACCGTCGAGTCGAGGCCGCCGCTCAGGTTGACGACCACTCCCTCCGCGTTCGCGGCCGCGACCGCGTCGTCGAGGAACGCCCGGATCCGGTCGCGCTCCGCGGTCGGATCGGGGGTGTCGAACGAGTCGTCGGCGTCGTCGGGAGTCCCGGCGAGGTCGCTGGTCGGTGCGTCTCCGCCGGTCGACGTCACCGCCGCGGAGCGGTCGGGGACCTCTCCCGACTCGAACGCGGTCGACCGCGGATCACCCATCGGTGCGTCCCCCGAACGGAGAGCTCGGGACCGGTCCGTCGAGAGGGCGGTTGCTCGAAGCGCGCGACCCTCGAACGGTTCGAGCGATCCTCGTGAGCCGTGTGCGCCGCAGCCACCTGCGGGCGCCGGTTCGAAAGCTCATGTTCACTCCCCGATTCCGAACGAACGGGTAAATACTCTCGGTGAGGGTTGTTTAAGGACTTCCCCACACTACGCAGTGTAAGATATATTTTGTCGGACTATCTGTACTGTATGTCCAATTATTGTCCATACATCGTCAAGAAGAAACACTATAGCGACTTCAGAAGAGAAATATGAGATGTTCAGGGCATTTATCCATATTTCATGGTCATCATGAACTTATACCCCGAAAAATGAGTCTACTAACAATATAAGGTGGAAATAACCAAACATTTATACATCAGAGATTGTTCGATATGTCCATGTCGACGATACAGCTCACGAGCAGTCAGAAACGGGTGCTCACGGCGCTGGTAAACCTCGCGGAGAACGCGGATCGGCCGGTGTGCGGCCGAGAGATCGCCGAATCGATCGACCGCAACGCCGGCACGGTCCGAAACCGGATGCAGAGCCTGCGCGATATCGGCCTGGTCGAGGGGGTCGCCGGGCCGGACGGCGGGTACGTCCCGACCGACACCGCCTACGAGACGCTCGGCGTCGAGCGGATGGACGACGCCGCGAGCACGCCCGTCGAGCGCGAGGGCGACCCGGTGGAGGGGGTGAACGTCGAGGAGATCGACCTCTCCAGCGTCGCCAACCCCGACCTGTGTCGGGCGGAACTCGTGATCCGCGGGCCGGTCGGCTCCTTCGACGCCGGTGACCGCGTGACCGTCGGTCCGACGCCGGGCGCGGGGCTCCGGCTCTCGGGCGTCGTCGACGCGACCCACGTCGACGGCAACACCCTGCTGGTCCGCGTCGAAGGCATGGAAACGCCCGGCAGGGAGCGGGCGGCGTAGCTCACAATCAGTCCGTTCCCGCGATCCGGTCCCGTATCGCGCCCGTCGCCGCCGCGGCGTGTCGGGCGTCGCGGTACCGCTCTCCGAACGCGACGCGCGCGCTCTCCGCCGCTTCTGGGTCGGCCTCGAACGCGACGCCCTCGTAGCGCACGTCCCAGAGCACCAGCGGCTCCGGCGGCGCGGGGCCGACGCCGCGCTCGCCGGGGACCGGTTCGGGCGCGAGCAGTCGGTCGATCAGCGACGGGTCGGCCGCACCGCGACCGACCGCGCGGACCGCGCCGACGATCCGGCGCACGAGCGCCCGCGGGAACCCCCCGGCGCTCACCTCGACGACGAGGAGGTCGCCGTCTCGGGTCGCGCTCGCGGTCAGATCGCGGGTGGTTCCGGTCTCGTCGCTCGTCAGGTTGTGGAAGTCGTGCTCTCCCGAAAACCGGACGAGGGCGTCGCGGACCCGGCCGTCGTCGACGGCGTAGTCGCGATCCGCACCGTCGCCGCGAGCGGGCGCGTACAGGTGGTAGCGGTAGGTCCGTCTGACCGCGTCGTGGGTCGCGTGGAAGTCCGTCGGAGCGTCGGCAGCCGCCCACACCCGGACCGAGCCCGGGAGGTGTCCGTTGAACGCCCGCGGCGTGAGCCAGTCGGGCGCCGCGAACGCGACCGTCTGCGCGACCGCGGAGACGCCGGCGTCCGTCCGCCCCGCCGCGGCGTATCCCGGCGGCGTCGCGTGCGTCGGTCCGTCGCCGCGGTCGAGGATCCCGTGCTCGGCGAGCGCTCGTAGAAGGGTCCCCTCGACGGTCGTCGCGTGGGGCTGGCGCTGGAATCCCGCGTACTCGCGGCCGTCGTACGCGACCCGGAACGCGCGGGACGCCGTCGGACCGTGGGTCACTAGGCGTCGCGATCGTCGCCCGCGCCGGCGTCGTCGTTCCCGTTCTCAGCGGCTTCTCCTTCCGCCGCCGCTTCCTCCTCGCGGTCGGCCATCGGGACGGTGACCACCGGGACGGAGGAGACGCGGACGACCTTCTCCGTGACGCTGCCGAGCAGGACGCGCTGGATCCCGGAGCGGGCGTGGCTCGGCATCACGACGATATCGGCGCCCACGTCGTCGATCGCGTTCTCGATGACGTCGACGGGCTCGCCCTGGATGACGTTGCCGACCACGTCGACGCCGGCCGACTCCAGCTCCGCCGTCACGGTCTCGACGCGTTCTTGGGCCGCGTCCTCGACGCGCTCCGCGAAGGCCCCGGCCTGCGGACCGCGCAGCGTCTGCGCGACGGTGTCGATCGCCGAGACGACGTACACGGTCGCGTCGTACCGCTCGGCGATGCTCTTCGCGTGCGGGATCGCGTCGTTCGCCTTCCCGCCCGGCGCCACCGGGAGGAGAATTTCGTCGTACATACGTGACGGTCCGCCCGCCGGGTGCAAAACGGTACCGGCCGTGTCCCGCCCGAGGCGGTCGCGGGGGCGGCGACGCTACAGCCCGAGCGCGTCGAGCAGGTCGAAGCCGACGCCGGCGTAGCCGACGAGCTTGAATCCGAGGTAGATCCCCACGATCGCCACCACGCCCGGCAGTTCGGGCGGGGCCGGGATCGGGACGCGGAGGAAGGCGAAAAGCGCGCCGACCGTGAGGCCGACGACGAGCGCCGCGATCGTCAACACGGGCGTCGAGCTCATGTCGGTGGCTCGACGGCGTCGGCTCATAAGACCGGCGTTCCGGCCGATGCGCTGCGATCGGTGGCTGATTCGCTACTTGCCCGCCGTCTCGCCGACGCCGCGGATGGGCAGGGTTTTCAGACGGGCGCCCCTCCGAAGGGACATGGCACGAGAGGTTTCCGATCCCGACAACCCGCAGGTGACGCTTCACACGAACCACGGCGACGTCGTCGTCGAGCTGTTCGCCGACCGCGCGCCGAAGACGGTCGAGAACTTCCTCGGGTTAGCGCGCCACGACCCCGCCGCCGACGCGGATCCCGCTCGCGACACGAACACGTGGGAGGACCCCGAGTCGGGCGAGGTCCGCGGCGACTCGCTGTACGAGGGGAACGTCTTCCACCGCGTCATCGAGGACTTCATGATCCAGGGCGGCGACCCGCAGGAGAGCGGCCGCGGCGGCCCCGGCTACCAGTTCGACGACGAGTTCCACGACGACCTGACTCACGACGGTCCCGGTATCCTCTCGATGGCGAACTCCGGCCCGAACACGAACGGCTCGCAGTTCTTCATCACGCTGGACGCCACGCCCCACCTCGACGGCAAGCACGCCGTCTTCGGGCAGGTCATCGACGGGATGGACGTGGTCGAGGAGATCGGCTCGGTCCCGACCGACCGCCAGGACGAGCCCCGCGACACCGTCGAGATCGAGCAGGTCACGGTCGACGAGTAGGACGGCCATCCGCGGTCCGCGCGTGAACGATCCGCCCACCGCAGCGGCGGCGGTGCCGCCGTCACCGCCTCCGGCGGGCCGTCGAGAGCGTTTGGAGTGGCTTCCGGTTGAGAGACCGAACGCACCTTTAAGTACGTGATCGCTGATGTGTGAGTCGGATGCCCTCCACCAAACACTCCGCCACTGTGGCGGGACTGGTTCTGTTCGGCGTCGCCGTCTTCCTGTACGCGGTCGTTCTCCAGGCGAACCTCCTCTTCGGTACGGGAGTCGCGCTCTCGTCGTTCATCACCGCGGTGCTCGTGTACTACGGCGGCGCAGATCGACCGACACTCGCCCGGGCCGCGATCGTCGTCACGCTCGTCTACGGCGTGTTTACCCTACAACTGCCGTTCGCGATCATCGCGGCCTGTACGGTCTACCTCTCCGCGTGGGTCACCGGCACAGACGGTCCGTTCGACGCCCCCGATACGGAGATTTTCCCGATCGAACAGGCGACTACCGAGGTTCCCGAAGACGGCGAGTGACGACGGTTCACTGTTTTCCAGTTCGGAATGCCGTTCCTCACACCACCCGATTCTCCAGCTCCTGGCCGGCGTCGAGCCGGTCGACGTTCTCCGCGAGGATATCGGCGACGCGCTCGTAGTAGTGGGGCGTGTGGCCGGCGTTGTGCGGGGTGATCGTGACGTTGCCGAGCCCCCACAGCGGGTGGTCCTCGGGGAGCGGCTCGGGGTCGGTCACGTCGAGCGCCGCCCCGCGGATGCGGCTGTTTCGGAGCGCCGAGACGAGCGCGTCGGTGTCGACGACCGGTCCGCGCGCGATGTTGACGAGGACGGCGTCGGACCGCATCGTCCGGAACGCCTCGGCGTCGACGATCCCGCGGGTCGTCTCCGTGAGCGGACACGCGAGCACCACGTACTCGGCGTCCGCGATCGCGTGGTGGAACTCGTCGAACCCGTACACCTCGTCGGTGGGGCCGCCTTTCTCGGGCGAGTACCGGACCCCGAGCGAGTCCGCGTCGAAGGGTTCCAGCCGATCGACGACGGCCGAGCCGATCGCGCCGAGCCCGACGACGGCGACGGTCGAACCGTACACCTCGGTCGTCTCGTAGCTCCGCCACTCCCGGCGCTCCTGCTGGCGGTGCGCGCGCGTCCACTGGCGGGCGTGGGTGATCATCGATCCGAGCACGTGCTCTGCGATGTTCGGCTCGTGGACTCCCGAGGCGTTCGTCAGGGCGACGCCCCGGTCTTCGAACGCCTCGCGGGGGAGGTGACCGGTACCGGCGAACACGCACGCGAAGAGTTCCAGGTTCTCGGCCGCGGCCAACAGCTCCTCGTCGACGTCGAGCCCGACCGCGATCCGGGCGGTTTCGAGTAGCTCGCGCTCCTCCGCCGGCGTCCGCGCCAGCGCGACCGATCTGTCTGGGAGCCGCTCCCGTATCGCCGCGGCCAGTTCGGTGCCGTCCGAGCCGTGGATCGTCTGTCGCAGCACGACGACATCTGGGTCGGTCATGCGGCCGTGTTCGACGACTCCCCTCAAAAGCCTGGGTGCTGCGGCAGCGGATGAGCGACTGGTGATCGATTGTTTCCCACCTCAGATCCCGTAAAGACTTAGTGGCTTGACAATAGAGTGTCGATTGTTACCTATGCCCAATCCAGACTTCGCGGCCGAACTGGGGAGCATCCCCTACGAGGAGGTGATCGGGACGCCGCTTCGGGCCGCCGTGGAGGCGAACGCGAAGGCCTCGATGACGGCGGCAGATTTCATCAGATCGGTCGGCTTCACCGAGCCGACTGTCGGACAGCCCGAACCGGTGACCGTCGAGTTCGGGTACGAGAAGCGCACTGTCGACGACAGCGGCAACGAGACGACCGAACAGCGCTCGCTGTCCGTACCGCTGCTGCTGCTCCTGAACATCCCGTACTTCGAGGTCAGCAACGTGACCATCGACTTCAACGTCAAGTTGAACTCGGTGGAGTCGTACGAGCAGTCGAGCGAGTTCGAGTTCGGGTACCAACAGACGACCGAGGCGAGCGCGAACCTCGGGTTCCTCCAGGGGAAGACCAAATCCGAGGTCAGCGTGAGCTACCAGCGCTCGTCGTCCCGCGGACAGGAGATCGAGCGGACCTACGACCAGTCGGTCCACGTGGAGGCGGAGTCGGTCGAGCCGCCGGAGGGAGTAAACCGGTTGATGGGCGCGCTCGAACAGACCATCGCCGACGACTCATCGAACGGGAACGGCAACGGGAACGGCAACAGCAACGGGAACACGAGCTGAACGGGGAACAGTGAACGGAACTGACACCCTCGCGGACCTCCCGCTGTCGTCGCTGTTCTCCGGGCCGCTCGTCGCGGCCGTCGAGGCCAGCATTCAGGCGCAGACCGAGTCGCTCGCGCTGGTTCGAGAGATCGGGTTCGACGACGAGGGCGACCTGCGGACGGTCTCCTTCGAGTACCGGACGACCGAGGTCGACCCCGAAACGGGCGAACAGCGCCAAGCGAGCCGGCAGCTCACGGTGCCGCTGGTGTTGTTCCTCTCGGTTCCGGAACTCGTCGTCCGCGAGATCGAACAGGAGTTCTCCGCGCGGATCGTCGACACGGAATCCAGGGAGCGGGAGGAGGACTCGGACGAGTCGGGCGGATCGGCTGGGCTCCCGGCGCTCTCCCCGAGCCGCCTCCGCGTGTCACCGGCCTCCGAGGAGACCACCTTCTCCCGGAAGACCAAGGCGAAGTTCGATCTCGACATCCGGATGGTCGCCGAGATCGACAGCCAGTCGACCGGTATGGAAATGCTCGAACGGACGGCGAACGGCGCGATCCGCGATGAGTCCGGATCGGTGGAGAGAATCGAGGACCGATCGCCCAGTCTCGACGAGATCACACGAGAATGACGACGCTCGACAGCTACCTCGCAGCGGTGTACGACGCCGCCGCAGAGGCCGAGACGCTGGCGCTGATCAACGGCCAGCGGCGACTTCGCCGGATGGTCGAGTCAGGGCGGCTGCCCGAGGACGCCAGTGTGCCGGTCTACCACGCGGCCGACCTCTCCGTGACGCTCGACGTCGGACTCGAGGCGCGCGAGACCGAGGGCGGGACGGAACTCGTCGTGACCGAGTCCGAGTCGAACGACGACACCGCCATCGACATCGATCTCGAGGTGTACGATATGTTAGAGGCGGGATCCCTTCCCGAGTCGGGAGCCGGACCCCGGGGGCCCGACACCGTCGACGTTCGCTTCCCCATCCCCGATGCTTCCGATGAAGACGGGGGATCCGACGGCGGTCACGTCCCACGGACATCGTCACCAACGAGGGGCAGCGACGAGCGGGAGGGGGAAGGCGAAGCGGAGCGGGAGGAGCGCGAACGCGAGCGAGAAGAAGACGAAGCGGAGCGGGAGGAGCGCGAACGCGAGCGAGAAGAGCGGGAGAACGAGGACGGCGGGCCCGAAGAGCGGAGGAGCGATCGCCGCGGAGACGCCGACGGCGGCGGCCCGTCTGCACGTCGTTCCGCGGGGAGCGAGGGGGTCCTCCCGTTCGACCTCGACGCGGTCACGGAATCGGATCTGCTCGATCCGACCGAAGACGATCCGGGCGACCGCGGAGGGACGGGAGACGACGGGACCGATACGAACGACGACGCCGAAACCGACCGAAACAATGACTGAGACCGATCCACCACTCGACGACTACTTCGATCCGCTGCGCACCGACCATCGAACGTCGCTCCGGAAGCGCATGGAGCGCTACCGTGAGCAACTGGAGGACCGGGGGTACGAGGTGACGATCGCCGAGGGAACGACGGGCCTGTTCGCCGGCGTGCTCGTCATCGATGAGGACCGGGGGCGCTTCGGGTTCCTCGAGGAGGACGGCAGCGTCTCGTGGCTCGACGGCACGGGGAGTATCGGCGCGCTCGGGTCCGCCATCGCTCAGAACCACAGCGAGGCGTTCGAACGGCAGACGGCGGAAATCGACGACCTCGACGTCGAGTGACGGGCGAGCAGGGCAGGAACCGACGGCGCCGCGGCGCCACGGAGCGACGGCGCCGCGATGTCGACGGTTACGCGAGCGCCGCGTCGAACGCCCGCTGGAGGTCTGCCTTCATGTCGTCGACGTGCTCGATCCCCACCGAGACCCGGATGAGTCCGTCGGTGAGCCCGGCCGCGAGCCGCTCCTCGCGCGGGATCGCGGCGTGGGTCATCGCGGCCGGCTGCTCGATCAGGCTCTCGACGCCGCCGAGCGACTCCGCGAGGGTGAACACCTCGGTCTCGCTGACGACCGTCGACGCCTGGTCGAGGGTCCCGTCGAACTCGAACGAGAGCATCCCCCCGAACGCGTCCATCTGCTCGGCCGCGAGCTCGTGGTCCGGGTGGCTCTCCAAGCCGGGGTAGTAGACGCGGCTCACGTCGTCGTGGTCCTCCAGCCACTCCGCCAGTTCCATCGCGTTCTCGCAGTGGCGCTCCATCCGGACGGAGAGCGTCTTCGTCCCGCGCAACACGAGGAAGGAGTCGAACGGGCCGGGCGTCGCACCCACCGAGTTCTGGTAGAAGCCGAGCCGCTCGTCGAGGTCGTCGTCGTCGACGATCAGCGCGCCGCCGATCGTGTCGGAGTGACCGCCGAGGTACTTCGTCAGCGACTGGGAGACGATGTCGGCGCCGTGTTCGAGCGGCCGCTGGAGGTACGGGGTCGCGAACGTGTTGTCGACGGCGCAGAGCGCGTCGTTCGCGTGCGCGATCTCGGCGAGCGCGCCGATGTCGTTGACGTTCATGAGGGGGTTCGTCGGCGTCTCCACCCACACCAACTCAGTCCCCTCGCGGACCGCGTCCCGGACCGCGTCGTGGTCGGTCGTGTCGACGAAGGAGGTCTCGATGTCGTACTGCTCGTACACCTGCGTGAGGATGCGGTGTGTCCCGCCGTACACGTCGTCGCCGGCGACGACGTGGTCGCCAGATTCGAGCAGATTCAGAACGGTGTTTATCGCGGCCATCCCGGAGGCGAAACAGCGCGCGTGGCTCCCGGACTCCAGCGAGGCGAGGTTGGCCTCAAGGTCGGTCCGAGTGGGGTTCCCGGTTCGGCTGTACTCGTAGCCGCGGTGCTCGCCGGGCGCGTCCTGCTGATAGGTGGAGTTCGCGTGGATCGGCGTCATCAGCGCGCCCGTCTCCGGGTCGGGCTCCTGCCCGGCGTGGATCGCGCGCGTCTCGAAATGTCGGTCGGCGGCGTCGGCCTCGCGGGGAGCGTCGGCCTCGTGGGAAACATCACTCTCGGCGTCGTCGGATCGGTCGCTCATACCGAACGGTCGTCGCCGAGTAGAGTGATTCTTTCCCTTCCGAGACGAGAGATCGAACACCGAACGCGGCCGCTGACGACGTGAGACTGTGAGAAGTGCTCGGTCAGGGATTTGAACCCTGGTCGTCGGCTGTCTTCCAAACCGGCGCTCCGTCGCGCCGCGTCTGCCGAAAGGCCAACATGATTGGCCGGACTACACCAACCGAGCGCAATTGCGGCTTGTGCCCCATCCAATTTAACTCTTCTCAAGTCGCGTCACCGTGGGAGGCGTCGTCAGGGTCGCGTCGCGCGGTTCGGGCGGGGCTCCGCGCCGTCGTCGGCCCTCGCTTCGGGCTGGTTCCGGTCGTCGTCTCGGTCGGCATCCCGAGCGTCGACGACGGTCACGGCCGGCACGGGGATCGGGAGCGAAACCGTCGAATTCGTTCCCCGCGATTCATCTCGAAATTCGGCGTCTCGATCGCGCCCCGAGAAAGATATATAGAGGAATATAGGGATATATAATCTAGGTTTGCATATTTACTGGACCGTATTTTTGGCGGTTGTTCTCTGAGATAACATTTAAAACCACGTATATCGGCGCAGAGAGAGCGTTGTGGTGCAGTATATATTTCGAATAGGCTTAAGGGAGACGAGGTGCGATACCGAGACATGGAGACGAGGAAGGTGCAAGTCACCGGCGGTTCGACGTATACGGTCTCGATCCCGAAGACGTGGGCGACCGACAACGATGTCGAAGCGGGAACGGAGATCGAGTTCCACCCCGACGGTGACTCGCTGTTCCTCACGCCGCACTCCGAGGAGGAGCGTACCCGCGGGACGCTCGACATCTCCGATCTGTCGGGGCAGGCGCTCACCCGCGCGGTGACGACGATGTACGTCAGCGGGTTCGACGTGATCGAACTCGAAGGCGCCGAGATCACCACCGAGCAGCGGTCGACGGTCCGCGAGGCGGTCCAGAGCCTGGTCGGGCTGGAGGTGTTAGAGGAGACCCGCGACAGGGTGGTCGTCCAGGACCTGCTCGACTCCTCGGAGCTGTCGATCCACAACGCCGTCACGCGGATGCGGTTAATCTCGCTGTCGATGCTCGAAGACGCCATCGCGGCGCTCTCCGAGCGCGACCACGACCTCGCGCGCGACGTGATCGGACGAGACGACGACCTCGATCGGCTCTGGCTCGTCGTCTCGCGGATCTTCCGAGCGACCCTCCGGACGCCGAAGGCGGCCGAGGAGCTCGGACTCCCACGCGAGGAGTGCTTCGACTACCACTCCAGCGCCCGCCAACTGGAGCGGATCGGCGACCACGCGACGAAGATCGCCCACCTGACGCTCAACATCGACGAGCCGCTCCCCGACGAGGTCGTGGAGGCAGTCAACGACCTCTACGGCGACGCGGTCGAGGTGATCGACACCGCGATGGACTCGCTGTTCGCGGACGAGAGCGAGGAGGCGACCAGCCTCGCGAACGAGGCGCGCACCGGCGTCCGGGCGATCGACGAGCGGGTGCGCGCCATCGACGAACTGCTCCGCGATCTGGACCCCACCCGCGCACAGCTGCTCGGACTGGTGGTCGATTCCGTGCTCCGATCAGCCGATTACGGCGGCAACGTCGCGGAGACGGCGCTCCAAAAGGCCGCGCCGACGCCGTGACCTGACGCCCCACGCTCCACGAGGGCCGGTGGTCGGATCGCCGGGGAAGCGGGTTTTTTGGGCGTCGCCGTCGGACGGATCGGTATGCCAGAGATCGAACTCGGCGTGCCGAAGGGCGTCGTCGAGTCGTTACCCGAGGAGGACGGCACCGCCGAGCAGGACATGCGACGCGCGATCGCCGGCATCCAGTCCCGGCTGAACGACGAGATCGCGGGCGCGGAGCCGGAGGAGGCGGCCGAGGTCGTCGCCGACGCGGTCGAGCGCATGGAGGCGCAGGCGAGCACGTACCACGAGTTCGTCCCGGAGCTGCGCGCGTGGGGGCAGTCGCCGATCTACGCCATCGCGTGGCGGAACCTCTACGTGGAGCTCATCGGCCAGCTGTCCGAACACGAGTGGCTCGGCGACGACCTCGACCGCGAACGTAACTTCAGGCTCGTCGAGGACGGGATCCGCCTGTCGGACCTGTAGCGAACGCGTCGATCCCGAGGGTGCCGCCCGTTTTTAAGCCGTCGCGGTACGATGGACACGTATGGAACTCGAACTGCGGTTCTTCGCGACGTTCCGCGAGGCCGCCGGAGGGAAGACCGTCAGCGCGGAGTTCGCGGACGGGTCGACCGTCGGCGACGTGTTGCGTGAGCTGGAAGCGGAGTACGAGGGGATGAACGGCCGCCTGATCGCCGACGGCGGCCTCGCGCCGCAGATCAACGTCCTGAAGAACGGCCGCGAGGTCCTCCACCTCGACGGTCTCGACACGGCCCTCGACGACGGCGACCGACTCTCGGTGTTCCCGCCCGTGGCCGGCGGAGGAGGGACATGACCGACGCCGGAGCCGATAACAACGTCGGAGGCCGGAACGGCGGATCGGTCGACGACGCGCCGGCGTCTCAGCCGCCGGCCGAGGAGGGATGGGAGCGCGAGGTGGTCGCGTACCGCGGTATCTCGCGGCGGCTCGCCGCCCACTACCTCGTCAATCTCGGCGGCGAACTCGTCGGCACCGACGACCCCGCCGAAGCGACCCGCGTGGACGGCGACGGGTGGCGGGTCGCGCTCAGCGCGGAGAGGGTGAAGGCCGCCGGTGCCATCTCGCTCACGGAGGTGACCGCCTCGTTCGCGGGCGACCCCGACGCGCTCGCGGAACTGCTTCCGAAGTACCGGCAGAAGGCGATGCGTGCGGGCGGGTGATGACCGACGAGAACGGATCACCCGGTCCGTACCCGATCGAGGGGACGCCCCTCGTGAAGGCGGCGGCGCTCGCGAGCGTCCCCGCCGAGCGCGTCCCCGAACTGCTCGCGCGGGTGCAGGCCGACCTCGGTCCGCGGATCGACGGGTATCGCCGCCGGTACGAGCGGATCACGGCGGAGCCGGACCGCGAGGCCTTCCTCGTCGAGCCCGATCACTGGGACGGAGTCGGCGATCGGATCGATCTGACGGACCGCGAGCGCGACGCCGTCGCTCGCGCCCACGAGGCGGCGGTCGAGCGCGCCGGCGGCGGCGACCGACGGGCGGAGTTCGAGACCGCCCTGGAGATCAGGTCCGGCGTCGTGATCGGCGTCGCGGACGACCGCGACGAGGAGTGAGGGATCGTTGCGGTCACCGACGCCTTTTCGACGCCGCGCGCAGACGTGTCGGCATGCGACTCGCTCGCCTGCTCACGCCGGATGGACCGGTTTCGGGACGCTACGAGAACGGGACCGTCGTCGCCGACGACGGCCGGTACGAGGTCGGCCGCGACGGACGGCTCCTCCCGCCCTGCGACCCGAGCGCGCTCTACTGCGTCGGTCGGAACTACGCGGAGACGCTCGACCAGATGGAGTACGAGCGACCGGAGGAGCCGGACTTCTTCATCAAGCCGCCCGCGAGCCTGCTCGCGCACGGAGAGCCGATCCGGTACCCCGAGTGGACCGACGAGCTGACCTACGCCGGCGAGCTGGTCGCCGTCATCGACGAGCGGTGCCGCGACGTCGAGCCCGCGGACGTGCCCGATGTCGTCCGCGGGTACACGATGCTCAACGACGTGGACGCGTTAGACCAGCAGGGCCGGACCGCGCGCAAGGCGTTCGACGGCTCCGCGCCGCTCGGCCCGTGGATCGAGACCGACGTGGACCCGACGAACCTCGACATCTCGACGACCGTCGGCGGGGAGCAGCGACAGGACGCCAACACCGAACTGATGCTGTTCGGCCCGCGCGAGATCGTCTCGTACCTCTCGGAGCGCTTCACCTTCGAGCCCGGCGACTGCATCGCCTTCGGAAGCCCGGCGAACCCGGGGCTCGTCGAGCCCGGCGAGCGCGTCGAGATCACCTACGAGGGCGTCGGGACGCTGTCGAACCCGGTCGTCGACGGGGAGTAGCGGAAGCGGGACGCGCCACCGACGGCGCTGTCAGAAGACGGCGTCGAGGTACTTCTCCTCGATTATCGTCAGGATGATCGCTATCGTGACGGCGATAGCGGGCTCTGCGATGCGGGCCGGGATCGTCCGTGTGAACCACCCGTACACCGCGACGACGAAGACGGCGGTGGCGACGCCGAGGCCGATCGCCCCGCTGTTCGCCTTGACGATCCCACGCCAGCCGGGCGGTCGGGCGGCGCGCCACGCGCGATCGAAGTAGTCGTCCAGCGTGCGGAAGATCGTCGTCCTGTCGCGCCCGCGAAGGATCGCCGAGTTGACGCCACGCTCGCGGCGGTCGTCGAGCACGAAGAACCGGTAGGTACACTCGTCGTCGTTCTCCGAGCGGACGAGGAGTCCGCGGAAGTGCGTGTGTTCGACGCCGGAGGCCTTCCGGTACTTCAGTTCGCCCGGCGCCGACGCGGTCCGTTCCTGCAGCGATCGCAGCTTTTCCTCGCCTTTGCGGATCTCGTCTTTCACCCGACCGTACTCGAGGCTCGCGCCGGTCTCTTCGCCGAACAGCAGCACCTTCACCGTGAGACCGTTCTCGATCCACCGCTCGATACTCTCCACGACGAAGTCGGGCATCGTCTCGAAGGAGAAGGTCGGGATACAGAGCTCGTTCGGTTGGTTGTAGCGGCTGAGGTCGAGGTCGCGCTTGAAGCTCTCCGTCGACCGATGATGGCTCGCGATCGGAATCGTCTCGGCCCGGCGATCGACCCGTCGTTCGAGGTATCGGTCGTGGTACTGACGGAGGTCGTCGAAAACGGTGGTCGCGTCAGCACGCGTCTCTCGGGCGGTCTCATCGCCGTTCGTTCGGTCGGGCTCGTCACCGAGGACGTGCCGTTCGAGCCGGTCGACGAACTCCGCGTCGTCTCCGATCTCCATCCTGTTGTCGAGCCCGTTTCCCCCGTCCTCGTCGCGGAGCGAAAACAGGTCGGTCTCGGTGGCGAGGGCCTCGAGCACGTCGCGAATCTCGTCGGCGGTGTAGTCGTCTCTGAGCTGGGCGAAATCGTGCTCGAGGGTCTCGGGGAGGCTGTCGACTCGACAGTACGGGTAGTCGACGGCGGCGTGCGCGATCACCTCGGTCTCGTCGTCGCCGAACCGGTCGGCGAGCACCGCTTTCAGCCGGGACCGGAGCTCCGAGCGATCGACCCGGGTCATCTGACCCCCTCCTCTCCGTCGGCCTCCAGTGCGGTGCGTATCAGACGGCGCTCCTCGTCGTCGAACGCCTCGCGGTTCCGTTCGAACACCGACCGGACGGTGTCGTCCATCAGGGCGTCGATCCGCCGCAGCTTCGTGAGCTGGTCGTCCCACGTGAACGTCGTCTCCTCCTGTGCGTCCTCGCTGATGGCGACGTCGATCGTCTCGTACTCGCCGGACCGAAGGGCGGCGACCGTGATCTCCCAGTCGGCCAGCCAGTCCGATTCCGGAAGGATCGCTGGCAGGGCGTCGCTGTCGAACCCGAACCCTCCGGGCTGGCAGTCGAACGAGGGGTCGAGATCGACGCCCGCGGCCCGTCCGGCACAGAGCGTTTCGAGCCGCTCGAACCCCGTCCGTGACACCCACTCGCCGTCGACCTCCATGCGGACGACCCGCGACTCGCGCTGCGGGATGAGCACGTCGGCGCTGACGTCACGGAGCCGGGCCTGGATCCGCCCGATCTCCGAGGCGACGTACTGGCCGTCTCCGTCGGCCACCACACACTCGTCTCCGAACTCCGCCGCGACGATCATCGAGAGCCGGCGAGAGCGGCCGAATCCCAGGCGGTCCGCGGTTCGCAGCACCGTGTCCGCGTACGGCGCAGTGAGGCCGTCCGGGGGGTCGCTGACGACGAGCACGAGGTCTCCGTCGGCGGTCGACGCGACGGTTTCGGCCCACGCTTCGTTGGGCTCCGGATAGGCGATGAGCCCGACTGCCGGCCCAGTAGACATACGCCTACCTGTCACAGGTGGCTATTTATAAACGACGGGACGACGCCGACCGGTCGCGTCGCTGTTCACCCGACCCGCATCGGCTGTCGCTCCCCGTAGGTGAGCGTCCGCCACACCCACTCGACGGGGCCGAATCGGAAGCGTCGCAGCCACAGCACCGAGAGGACGATCTGCACCGCCCAGACGGCGACGACGAACCCGAGCTGTTCGACGCGGCTGACCGACCCGAACAGTCCGAGGCCGTGGCCGTAGAAGACGGTGGTCGCGATCACCGTCTGGAGCAGGTAGTTCGTGAACGCGGTTCGACCGACCGCGGCGAGCCCGCGCGTCACGGGCCCGTCCGGGCGTCGGCGGGCGTACAGCATCACGAGCCCGAGGTAGCCGCCGGCGAGGGGGAAGCTGCCGACGTAGATGAACTGCCGCCAGTACAGCGCGGCGTCGGCGCTCCAGTCGTTGGCTTCGATGAAGACGACGCCGGCGACGGTGATCGCGAGGCCGACGACGCCGAGCGCGACGAGCCGCCGGTACAGGGCCGACGACCGCTCGCCGGTCAACACGCCCCAGCGGTACAGCGCCATCCCGAGGAGCATGGTGCCGCCGACCTGCCAGAAGGATCCGTTGATGTAGCCGGTCGTCTGCCGGCCGAACGACGAGGAGACTCGGTGGTCGAGCTGTTCGATCCACCCGCCGCGGTACGTCGCGACCTGCCGTTGGATCGCGGCCTCCGACGGCGCCCACTGCGAGGCGATCGCGTCGCCGCCGATGGTGATCGCGGCGAGCAACTCCACCAGGGGGAGGAAAAGCAGGAACGCCACGCCGACTCCGGCGAGTTTCCGGGCTTCGAGGTTCCGGAACGCGACGACCACCAGCGCGGTCACCCCGTACGCGACGAGGATGTCGCCGTACCACAGCAGGTACGCGTGCATGAGCCCGATCGCGATGAGAATCGCGGTCCGGCGGTAGTGGAGCCGCATCGCGTCCTGTCCCTTCTCCTCTTTGCTCTCGATGAACAGCAGGATCCCCGCGCCGAACAGCGCCGAGAACAGCGTGATGAACTTGTTCTGTCCGAACACGTGGCTGACGGCCCACGCCCAGTAGTTCGCGCCCGTGAAGTCGCCGTACACGGTCGGGTTCAGGAGCGTCTGCTCGGGCATCGAGAACGACCAGACGTTGATCAAGAGGATGCCGAGCAGGGCGAGGCCTCTGAGCGCGTCGAGTGAGACGATTCGGTCAGAGGGCGGCGTCGGGCCGGCGTCGCGGGTCACGAGTTGGCTTCCACGAGGGAACGCAGGACCGAATAGGTTCGGATAGCGGGCGGTGCCCTCTAGTCCAGCCGGACGGCCTCGCCGCGCTCCGAGGACCGGTAGATCGCGTCGATCACTCGCTGGACCGACAGCGCCTCCTCGACCGTGTTGATGTCGGGCGCCTCGCCCGCGGCGACCGCGTCGAGAAACGTCGCCTGTTCGGCGGCGTGGCTGTCCCCGTCCCGCGTCTCGACCTCGGCGTCGGCGAAGTGGTGGTGATCCCCGTCGAAGGCGGTCGCCTCGTGGAGCGTGAGTTCGTCGCTCCCACGGTCGAACGTCGCGCCCGCCTCCGTGCCACGGATCACGAACTCGTCGTTCGTCGGGCGGTTCGTCGCCCAGGCGACCTCCAGCGAGACGGTGTTGCCGTCGGCGTCGCGGATGAACGCCGACGCGGAGTCCTCCACGTCGAACCCCTCCGGTCCGTTGTCGTCGCCCCACATGTCGACGAACGTGTAGTCGTCGCGGCCGCCGAACTCAGAGCGCGTCTCGCCGGACACCTCGACGATCTCGGGGTGATCGAGGAAGTAGAGCGCCAGATCGATCGCGTGGACGCCGATGTCGATGAGCGCGCCGCCGCCGGCGACGTCCTTGGACGTGAACCACGAGCCGCGGCCGGGGACGCCGCGCCGTCGGACGTAGTTCGCCTCGACGTGGGTCGTCTCGCCGAACCGGCCCTCCGCCTGGTACTGCTTCAGTACCTGGACCGGCTCCGCGAAGCGGTTGTTGAACCCGACCATGCAGAACCCCTCCGCGTCGCGAGCGGCCTCGGCGATGCGTTCCGCGCTCTCGGCGGTGTGCGCCAGCGGCTTCTCCAAGAGCACGTCGAGGCCGGCTTCGAGCGCCGAGATCGCGTACTGCTCGTGGAACCGGTTCGGCGTCGTGATCAGGACGGCCTCGCAGGCCTCGTAGAGGTCCGACTCGTCCTCGTAGGCGTGAACGTCGAACTCCTCGTGGAACCGTTTGCGCGCGTCCGCGTCGATGTCCATCCCGCCGACGAGGCTCGCGCCGCGGTCGACGAGCTTCGCCGCGTGGTGGTGTCCGATCCCGCCGAGACCGACGATGCCGACGGCAACATCGTTCGCGTGAGTCATGGACCGAATTCACAACCGATGTTGTTAAGGTTCACGCTCCGGGCAGGGAGAGGAGGAGAGAGCGGCTGAACGGGTGCGCGAAATCGTCAGGGAGCCGCCGCGAACGCGGCGAGGAGCACGTCGAGCAGGTCGAGCAGTTGGTCGATCGACTCCGCGCCGGCGCCGAGGCGTTCGCCGTCGGTCAGGAACCGGTCGATCCGCTCCGCCTCCCGGGCCCACACGAAGCGGCCGAGGAGCCAGCCGCTCCCGAGAAACGCGATCGTCGCGAGGAGCCGCGAGACGAGGAGCAGTCGCAAGAGAAGCGGGAGCAGCAGAGCCGCGGCCAGCGCGACGGTCACGTACGTGACGATCGACGCGACCGACTCGCCGAACCCAGGACCGACGATCCCCGTTCCCGAGAGGAGCACGAAACCGCCGACGGCGACGACGAGCGCGCCCCAGACGAGCGTCGCGAGGAGTCGTACGTGACCGTCGTACCCGGCGCCGGCCGCCTCCGGCATGTCGTCGTGGACCCAGGGGTTGCGCATGGTCGATGGTCACGCAGCTACCGACATATACCTCGCTTCAGATACCCGAAACGCGACCGGTGAGATGAAGCGCGGCCTGCGCGGAGAAGCACGCCCAGAGGTCACCGTACTCGCGTCATCCACTCGCTCGCCTGTGGCTCGTTCGGGTCGGTAACGACCTCGACGAGGTCCGGTCCGTCGTGGTCCAGCGCCGACGCGACCGCCTCGCCGACCCCGTCCCGATCGGTCACCCGCTCGGCTCGGACGCCCATCCCGGACGCGACGGCGGCGAGATCCAGTCCCGCGTCCGCCCAGCCGTACTCGCCCGCCGGGAGCTGGTACGACCGCGACGCTTCCTCGCTGATGATCGCGTAGTCGTCGTTGTTGAACGCGACCACGGTCACGTCGAGCCCCTCTGCGGCCAGCGTGTGTAACTCGTGAACGCACATCATGAGCCCGCCGTCGCCCGTGAGCGCAACCACGTCGCGGTCGGGGTTCGCGAGCGTGGCGCCGATCGCCGACGGGAGCCCGGTCCCCATCGTCGCCCACGACCCCGGGTTCACGTACCGCGAGGGACCGGCCGCGGGGAACGAGACGAGGGTCCACAGCCGAAATCCGCCGGCGTCCGCGGTGACGACGGTCTCCGGCGGGAGCGCCTCGCGGACCTCGCGGAGGACCTCGACGGATCGAAGGGGATCGGCGGGAGAGCCATCGTCGGCGACCGCGGCGAATCGCTCTCGGTCCGCGGATCGCACCGCCTCGGCCCGAGCGGCGCCGGCCGACTGCTGGGACGGTCTCGCCGACTCGTCCGCCGCCCCGTCACCGATCGGCCCCTCCGCCAACCGGTCCCCGAGCCGGCGGAGGAATCTGTCGGCATCCGCGACGATCCCGAGGTCGGTTTCGTAGCCGAAGCCGATGTCGTCGCCGCCGAGCGTGACGTGGACCAGCGTCTCGGGCAGCGACACCGACCACGAGGCGGTCGCGACCGCGTCGAGGTCGGAGCCCACGACGAGTCCGCGGTCCGCGTCGGCGAGGAGCGCGCGGAGTTCCGCGCTCGACCCGCCACAGAGCACGCCCGCGGAGAGCGGGTGCGTCTCGGGGAGCGTCCCCTTCCCCTTGTACGTCGTAACGACCGGGGCATCGAGGCGCTCGGCGGCCGCGCGCAGCGAGTCGCTCGCGCCCGCGCGCCTGACGCCGCCGCCCGCGAGTATCACCGGGTCGTCGGCCGCGGCGAGCAGGTCGGCCGCCCGTTCGACCGCGTCCGCGGGCGGGGCGGGCGGGGCGGACGGCTCGCGCTCGCCGATCGCCGGCTGGGGCGTCCGGCTCGCGAGGACGTCCTTCGGGATCCCGACCCGAACGGGACCCTGCGGCGGCTCGCGGGCGACGCGGATCGCCTCGGCGACGGCGGGGACCGCTCCGGCGGGCGAGTCGACGAGGGCGTTCTCCTTCACGACCGTGTCGTACGTCTCGGGCGGCGTCTCGTGGATTCCGTCGCCGCCGCGGACCTCGCGTTCCGTCTCGACCGCGAGGTGGAGAAGGGGGACGCAGTCGTTCAGGGCGTTCTTCAGCCCGTTCATCGCGTTCATGTCGCCGGGACCGGGGACGACGATCGACGCCGCCATCGCACCGGGGTCGCTCGTCTCCGCGTACCCCCACGCTTGGTGGGTCACGGCGGTCTCGTGGCGCGCGACGACGAACCGGGCGTCGCGCTCGCCGAGCGCCCGGTTCAGCGGGAGGGTCTGCTTACCCGGGATCCCGAAAGCGATGTCGACCTCGCGGTCGAGCATGCAGTCGACGACCGCCTCGGCGACGGTCGAAGCGTCGACCGCGTTCGGACCCGTACCGGCCGGGGGCTCGTCCGAGTTCATACCTCGAAGTCGGCGGAGCGAGTGTTGAAACCTTCGGCCTCGGCGGCGACGGCCCCGGCTTCCGCCGCGAGGGGAGTCGGTGGCGACCCGGCCGCTACTCCGCGACGTTCGTCTCCCGCACCCGAATTCCCTTGCGCGCGAGGTGCCGCATCTGCCGTTGCGCGAACTCCTCCTCGCTCGACCCGCGGGTCGCGAGGACGTACACGAGCGCGGAGCCGGCCGGACGCATGGTGCGCCCCGCGCGCTGGGACCCCTGTCGACGCGACCCCCCGAGCCCGCTGGCGACTATCGCGAGCTCGGCGTTCGGGAGGTCGATCCCCTCGTCGCCGACGCGGGAGACGACGAGGGCGTCGACGTCGTCGCGGTCGGAATCGGATTCGCCTCCGTCGTCGCGGAACCGTCGGAACAGCTCCGCGCGCTCGCGGTGGGGCGTCTCGCCGCTGATGAAGGGCACGCCGAGCGCGTCGGCGATGGCCTCGCCCTGATCGAGGTACTCGATGAACACGAGCGCCTTCTTGTCGCGGTGGGCGGCCAGCAGGTACCGGACCTCCTCGATCTTCGCGGGGTTCTCGGCGGCGAGTCGGCGTCGCTCCCGGCCATCGGCGCTGGCGTACTCGTTGCGCGCCATCTCGTCGCGCCACGGGACGTACCGGATCTCCACCTCCGGCTCCTGGACGAAGCCGGCCTCGAAGAGCTCGTCCCAGTCCGCCCCGATCGGCCGGCCGATCAGGGTGTATATCTCCTCCTCGCTCCCGGTCTCGCGGACCGGGGTGGCGGAGAGGCCGAGGCGGTGTTTGGTCTGTAGCTCCGCCGTACGGCTATAGACCGGGCTGCTGATGTGGTGCGCCTCGTCGAAGCAGATCAGCCCCCACTTCCGGGAGTCGAACAGCGCTCGGTGGCGGTCCATCCCGGCGATCTGGTAGGTCGCGATCGTGACCGGCCGGATCTCCTTCTGTCCGCCGTGGTACAGCCCGATGTCGGCGGGGTCGATCGTGGAGTGTTCGAGCAGCTCCTCGCGCCACTGGCCGGCGAGTTCGCGGGAGGGGACGAGGATCAGCGTCTCGCCACCGACCGCGGCGATGGTGGCGATGGCGGCGACCGTCTTGCCGGAGCCCGGCGGGCCGACGTACACCCCGGAGCGCGCGTCGAGGAAGGTCTCGACCCACGTCTCCTGATACCCTCGGAGGTCGGTCGTGAGGTCGATGTCGACCGGGTCGCCCACGTCGAGGTCGCGGTCGTCCTCGACCGGGTAGCCGGCGTCGTAGAGCGCGCGTTTGACCGCGGCGACGGCGTCCTCGTTGACCCACGCCTCCGTCTCGGAGATGGGCGCTCGGAGGTGGTCGTCGTCGAGGTGCTGGTCCGCGACGTTGCCCATCAGGCTCTCGGAGGCGGCTTGTAAGACGACGTAGCCGTCCTCGTGGGTGTACAGCCGGAAGCGGTGCGCCCGGCGCCACTGGTCGCGGATCCACTCTTCGAGGTGCTCGAAGCGGCGGGGGAGCACCGACCGGAGGCTCGCGATCAGGCCGTCGGCGTCCTCGAACGGCGCGGCCCACACGTCCTCCTGTCTGATCCGGTAGAGGTACCCGCGCGTGCCGGGATCGGTGCCGGTGGTGTCGACGAGGTGCGCGAACTGCGAGAGCCGCGCGCGGGTGAACTGCGTGGGTCGGTCGACCACGATCTCCCGGCGGTCCGGAAACGCGACGACGCGCTCGCGGGTCGCCAGCCGGCCCCAGTCGGTCGGGAAGAAGACGACGGGGTCGCTCTCGACGTCGAGCCGGTCCACGTCGCCGCGGTCGACGAGCGCCGCGAGGGCGTCGCGCGCGGCCGCCTGCGAGGTCCCGAGCCGTCTCGCGACCTCGCTCGCCGTCGCGACGGGACGCTCCTCGGCCTCCAACGCCTCGTGGAAGCGGTCGAGCGAGAAGTCCTCGGCGGCGTCGCCGGCGGCGGAATCGGAAGCGTCGCCGGCGGCGGAATCAGAAGCGTCGCCGGCGGCGGAATCAGAAGCGTCGCCGGCGGCGGTGTCAGTATCGCCGGTGTCGTCAGTCATTGTCGCCGGTTCGGTCCCAAGATGGAAATGGATAGCGTCCGCGGCTGAGCGGGGAGGTCGGCGAGACGTTAGCGGCCCGGCCGCCCGCTACAGCCACGACCGGTGATCGCGTCTTTCGAACGGAATCGACAGCCGCAGGTCGTACAGCGGACGAACGGCTCGCCCGGCTCGGTTTCGAGTCGGTGGTCGCCGACGACGAAGGGGCGCGTCACGGTCCGGGGCCGGATCCGGTCGGGGATCGGCGTGGAGGCGGACTCGCTCAGCGCCGCACGCACGGCGATGGTGTCGACGTCGACGGGGTCCCAGCGCGGGGCGTCGAGGGCCGCCTCGCGGTCGGCCACCTCGGTCCAGCCGGTGACGACGACCGGGGAGTTCGTCTCGGTGTCGCTCACGACGACGACGAACCGGATCCCGCCATCGACGAGGGCGAACCGCCAGCCGTCGGTCCGGTTCCAGCGGAGCTGTCCGTTCCGGATCGCGTCGCTGACGGTCCGGGTCGAGACGTATCGGCCGGGCTGTTCCAGCCGCCCGCGGAAGTGGTCGGTGAGGGCGTAGAGCCCGGGATCGCGGACGGGTGGATCTTCCGCGGTCCGGCCGACTGAGGCGCGCTTTTCCGCTGTCGGGCCCCGGCTTCGGGGGGCGTCCGGGTCGGTCCCGTGCGGGAGGGAGTCCGATCTCGTCGCCGCCCGCCGGCGTGACCCCGCCGGCGCGGTCGTGGACGCGGTCCGACGCTCCGTCGATCCGGGACGGGATGACTCGGCGTCTCCCGGCCCGCCCTGTCGGGAAGCCACTGGGTGTGAGTATAGAGCGGGGTCTTAAGTGTGTTACGGCGACACAGGGGTGCCGTCGCGCGGTCCCGGGGGTGACGGGACGAGCGACCGCGGTCGCGCGCTACTCGTGGCCGGAGACGCGGACCGGCTCGTAGGGCTCCTCTAACCACTCCACGTCCGAGGTAGAGAGGTCGATATCGAGCGCTTCGACGGCGTCTTCGAGGTGTTCGATACTGGACGTACCGACGATGGGCGCGTCGACGACCTCCTTGCCGGCGACCCAGCGGAGCGCGATCTGGGCCATCCGCACGCCCTTCTCGTCGGCCAGCTCCTCGATCCGACGGTTGATCTCCTCGCCGCCGCCCTCGCGGTACGGGCGTCCGAGTGCCGTCTCGTGTTCCCCGCGGGCCGTCGCGTCGTCCTGCTCGTAGGGGCGCGCGAGGTAGCCGGCGCCGACGGGGCTCCACGGGATCATCCCGATCCCCTCCCTCTCGCAGAGCGGGACCATCTCGCGCTCCTCCTCGCGGTACGCGAGGTTGTAGAGGTTCTGCATCGTGACGAACCGCTCGTACCCCTCGCGGTCGCTCGTGTGCAGCGCCTCGGCGAACTGGTGGGCCCACATCGACGAGGCGCCGACGTACCGCACCTTCCCGCGACGGACCGCGTCGTCGAGCGTCGCCAGCGTCTCCTCGATCGGCGTGTCGTAATCCCAGCGGTGGATCTGGTAGAGGTCGATCGTCTCCATGCCGAGCCGGTCGAGGCTGTGCTCCAGCTCCTGTTCGATCGCCTTTCGCGAGAGCCCGCCCGAGTTCGGGTTCGACTCGTCCATCTCGCCGTACACCTTGGTGGCGACGGTGAACCGGTCGCGGTCGTACTCGGCGAGCACGTCGCCGAGGATCGCCTCGCTCTCGCCGTTCGAGTAGACGTTCGCGGTGTCGAAGAAGGTGATTCCGAGATCGATCGCGCGCTCGATCAGTTCCCTGCCCTCCTCCTCGTCGAGCATCCACTCGTGCTCGCTCCCGAAGCTCATACAGCCGAGCGCGAGCCGACTGACGCTCGCGCCGGTGTCGCCCAGCGTCGTGTGTTCCATACTGATCGGGCGGGCGCGGGAGGTAAAAAATCACAGCGCGGGCGGGACGCCTCGGCGACGCGAGCGGCGCGCGGGTCACGGCGCGAACGGCGCGACGCTCACAGCGCCGGCGGCTCGCCCCGTCCGATGACAATCTCCTGGCCCTCGACGTCTTCGAGGGCGGCGACGCGACCGCCGATGTTGACCCGACCGTTTTCGGTCTCGACCGTGAGCGACGCCACCTCCTCGGTGTCCTCGAACGCGAGGTCGACGACGCGACCCCGCACGGTCACCGAGTCGCCCGTCTCGATGTCGCGCCCCTCGACGGTGGCGTAGAACTCCTCGCCCTCGAACTCGCGGAGGTCCTTGACCGCGCGGCGGATCGAGGCGTAGCGGCGCGGGAACGGGGGGACGGCCCCGTCGGCGGCGAGCGTCTCGGCGGTCGTCCACAGCACGGTGCCGAAGAAGCCGGAGACGAGGAACCCGAGCGCGGAGCGGTTGAAGATGACGCCGTACCGCTCGCGGTCGTCGCGGAGTGCGTCCTGGGTGGCGTACACCGAGTACTCGCCGTCGCCGACCGCGAGGATCGGCGTGGTGATCCCGCGGCGCGAGCGGGCGATGGTCGCGACCTCCAGGTAGTCGAACTCCTCGGGGTCAGGCGCGCGGGACGCCGGCGTGACGAGGAGTTCGACGCTGACGCCCGCCTGGACCTTCGCCGCGAGTTCGTCGCGGAAGCGACGGAGCAGCCCCGGCGTGAGCGAGAGCGCCAGTTCGTACTCGGCGTCTGCGATCACCTCTTCGAGGTACCGGAGGATCGTCGACCGCGACTTCACCAGCGACACCGCCTCGGTCTCTCGGGTCGGCGCGGTGTAGCGGGCCTCCAGCTCGTCGACCATCTCCGCGAACGACGACCGGAGGTCGCCGAACGCGTCGTCCGGGTCGACGGCGACGATCTTCATCGGCCGCGACTCGCGGAGCTCGACGAGACCGCGGTCCGAGAGGCTTCGAACCGTGTCGTACACGCGGGGCTGCGGGATGTCGGTCCGGTCGGCGATGTCGCTCGCGGTCAGCTCGCCGTGTTCCAGCACGGCCAGGTACGCGTCGATCTCGTACTCGCCGAGGTTGAAGCGGTCCCCGACGCGATCGAGCGTGCCGCGGAGATCGTCGGTCATAGAGATGACGATACGGTCCTCCGATATAGGTTTTTACTATGAGCCGAGTAGCACGCGTTTTCAGAGCCGCGTCCTACATGTACATTCGATCGTAGGTCCCGTCCGGCTCGCGCTCGTCGATCCGCTCGGCCAGATCCTCGTAGTGGCGGCGCGGTCGGCCCTTCTCGAAGGGCGTGATCGACGGGAATTCCTCGGCCCGGACGTGGCCCGTCTGTTCGAGATCGAGGTTCTCGACGAGGTAGTCGACGGCGGTCAACCCGGCGAGCCCGAACGAGGAGAACCCCGCGACGAGCACGTCGCTCGGGTCGGATTCGTGCGTAACACTGAAGGACGGTCCGTCGCGTGGTGAGTTCGCCATACGTCCGCTTCGCCGGGGAACGTGTTAGTGGTTGGTCAAACCGGCGACGGCGGCGCCCCGGGAGAAACCCTTTTTCCGATGGGCGACGGCGGGTTCGCTATGGCACAGCCCGGAGCGCTCGTCTCGATCGCGAACTGGATCACGCGGTTCGCGGACGTGCTCCGCGGCGTCTTCGGGTCCGCTGGCGGACGGCTGCTGCTCGTGATCCTGTCGGTCGTGATCGGCGTTCTCGCCTCGAAGTTCCTCGTGCGGCTCATCGGCCGCCCCGTCGCGCGTCGCGTGTCGAGACAGAGCGTCGCGCAGACGATCGTCAGGGGCGTTCGCGTCGGGACGATCGCGGTCTCGCTGCTCGTCGGCCTCTGGGCCGGCGGGTTCCGATTTACCGACTTGCTCGTGGGAACCGCCGTCTTCTCCGCCGTGATCGGGATCATCCTCGCGCCGCTGGTCGGGAACTTCATCAACGGCGTGTTCATCCTCGCGGACCAGCCGTTCGAGATCGGCGACATGGTCGAGTTGGAGAATGGGACGACCGGGTTCGTCGAGGACATCACGATCCGGTACACCAAGATATTCACGCTCGACAACACCTTCCTCGTCGTGCCGAACGGGACGATGCGCGAGCGCGACGTGACCAACTACTCCGCCGAGGACGAGCGGACCCGGCGGACGATCGACGTGCTGGTCACCTACGAGAGCGACATCTCGGAGGCCCGGCGGCTCATCGAGCGCGCGGCCCGCGACTGCGACGCGGTGATAGACGGCGGCCCGGACATCCGGATCGGCGTCGCGCGCTACATGGCCGGTCCGGACTGCCGGATCCACGAGTTCGGGGACGACGGCGTACTCCTTCGCCTCCGGTACTGGGTGAAGAAGCCGTACAAGCTCGCGAAGGTCCAGTCGGACGTGAACACCCGGATCCGCGAGCGGCTCACGGACGCAGACGTGGAGATGGCGTACCCGCACCGCCACCTCGTCTTCGACGACACCTCCGGAATCGCGCGGGTCGGCGGCCCGGAAGACGGTCGTCCGGAGGGCGAGCGCGCCGGCGACAAGCCCGATCCGGAGGGCCGCGGCGAGAACGGGACCCCCGACGAGACCGCAGAGTCGATCTCGGCCGAGGGGAAGCCAGGAGCCGAAACCGGGGCGCAGAGCGAATCCGGGACGCGGAGCGAGTCCGGTGGCGATCGGTGACCGATCCCGTCCGACACGCCCTGTGTCGCCCGGTCCCGAGGAACCGGAAGTCTGATAGACCGAGGTTCCCACTTATAAGTTAGTGAGCGACGAGCCCTCCGGAGATCCGTCGGAGTCGCCGTCGGATCTCGGCGGCGTCGGTCCCGGTCCCGGCGACGGTGCCACCGGTGACGGCGACGGACCGATCGACGAGACGGACGAGAGCGACGCAACTAGCGGCGCGTCTGAAGAAGCAGCCGGCGGCGGCTCCGGCGAGCGGGTGTCGGAGGAGTCGATCACCGAGGGGAGCCTGATCCGGCCGCTGTTCCACCTCGCGTGGCCGATCGTCGTCATCCAGCTGTTACAGGTGATGTACAACGTGGTCGACACGCTGTACCTCGGGCGGTTGTCGGCCGAGGCGGTGGGCGCGATCAGCCTCGCGTTCCCCCTGATCTTCCTGCTCATCGCGGTCGCCGGCGGCTTCACGACCGCGGGGGCGATCCTCGTCGCACAGTACACCGGCGCCGACGGGGACCGGTCCGCGGGACTCGTCGCCGGCCAGACCATCTTCAGCGTCTCCGTGCTGTCGGTTCTCATCGGCGTCGCGGGGTACTTCTACACGCGACCGGCGCTCGAAATTCTGCCGAGCGACCCCGACACGGCGGCGACGGTGATCCCGCTGGCGGCCGACTACATGGAGGTCATCTTCGCCGGAATCCCGCTGATGTTCGGGTTCTTCGTGTTCTCCGCGCTGATGCGCGGCTACGGCGACACCCGGACGCCGATGGCGGTGATGGTCGTCTCGGTGTTCCTGAACGTGCTCCTCGACCCGTTCCTCATCTTCGGGTTCGCGGAGAACCCCCTGTTCGAGTGGCTGGCGGCGGTGCCGCTCGTGGCGGCGCTCGATCCCGTCGGCGTTCAGGCGTCCCTGCTCGCGGCCACCGAGTTCACCGGGTTCGGGATCGAGGGGGCCGCGATAGCGACGATCTTCTCGCGGGGAGTCGCCACCGCGATCGGGATCTGGATCCTGTTCGGGACGGATCTGGGTCCGGCCGTCTCGCTGAGCCACCTCACGCCGGACCTCGGGTTCATCGAGGACATCTTCCGGCTGGGGCTCCCCTCCAGCGTCGAGCAGACGACGAGCGCGCTGGCGATGATCACGCTCACCGCGATGATCGTCACGTTCTCGCCGCCGGTCGTCGCGGCCTACGGCCTCGGCAACCGACTCATCTCGCTCGTGTTCCTCCCCGCGATGGGGCTCGGGCGCGCGATCGACACGATGGTCGGGCAGAACCTCGGGGCGAACCGGGCGGACCGCGCGGCGCGCTCGGTGAAGCTCGCGGCGTCGACAGGGGCGGGGGTGATGTTCCTCGTCGCGGTCGTCGCCGTGACGTTCACGGAGCCGATCGTCGGCGCCTTCCTCGGCGACGTGCCCGACGCGCCCGCGACCATCGGGTACGCCGTCGAGTACGTGCAGATCCGGTCCGTCGAGTTCGCCTTCATCGGGGTCTCGCAGGTCATCCTCGGCGCGTTCCGGGGCGCCGGGAACACGAAGACCGCGATGGTGATCTCGATCCTCACCCTCTGGGTCGGCCGGGTTGCCAGCGTGGGCTACCTCGTCTTCATCGCCGGCTGGGGCGAGACGGGGATCTGGGTGGGGATGGCGCTCGGGAACATCCTCGGGGCGACCGTCGCCGTCGCGTGGTTCGCGCGCGGGACGTGGACGGAGCGGTACATCGACGACCCGGCGCCTGGCGTGGATCCCGCCGGCGACGACTGAGGGAGAAACGCGCCGGTAGAAGGAGGAGAGTCAGTGCCGGAACAGGTGGATCGCGTCCTCGTCGCGGAGGAGACAGAATCGCGCGCCGTCGCTCTCCGGGAAGGTCGTCCCCGTCTCTCGGGTGGTGAACAGGCGGTCGAACTCGGCGTCACACACCGGACAGGCCACGGCGTTTCGGTTCTCCCAGAGGCTCGTCGCTCCCGTGTCTTTGAGCTGTTTCAGCGCGTGGCGGTGGTCGTGTACGTCGAAGCGCGGCATGCGTCGGAGTTCGCGCGCCGGCAGTTGAACGTGACTCCGCGAGTATCAGCGGTGATTACGATCCGGCGTCCGAGAGACGCTCACGAGCGCGGTCGAGGAGGGTTTCGTCGCCGGTCCTGACGTATTCGCCGAGGGTGTCCGCGGCGTCGACGAGCGCGTCGGCGGCGGCCGGGGGTACGTCCCCCGTGAGCGCCTCGACGCGCTTCGCTCGGTCACGGAGGCGTTCGAGGAGCCCTCGCGCGGGGTCGATCCGTGCGAGCCGGTCGTCGCCGGCGACGGAGACCGTAGGGGTGGAGGCGTCGGCGTCACCCGCCGCTTCGCTGCCTTCGAGCTGCTCGATCTCGTCGAGTTCGTCGAGGAACGCGAGGAGGTCGGTCCGGTACTCGTCGACCGCGCGGACCGCGGCCATCCCTCTCGCCTCGCGGAGAGAGCTAGGGACCGCCGCGGTCGCGGGCCGGTCGCCGTCGTCGGCGCCGGCGAGCAGGGCGAGGAGGTACTCTCGGTCGCGGTCGGTGGGGTCGCGCAGTCGGTCGTACAGGTCGACCGCCTCCAGCAGCTCGCGGGCGGCGAGGTAGGTGTCGTCCAGCGGGAGCAGCTCGCCGCCGCGGATGAACCCCCGCTTGCGGGCGTACTCGCGGAGATCGGCCTTGAGGTCGTCGACGCCCTCCTCGGGGAGAGTCCCGCGCGCGTCTCCGAACCGGACACGGTGCGTGCTGAGATCGAGCGTCGCCGACGAGTCGGTGTGAGAGGTCCGGTCGTCGACGCCGACGCTCCTGAGAGACCCGCAGTCGGGACACTCGACTGACCCCGTCTCGTAGTACGACCAGCGTGCGCCGCACTCTCGACACTCCCGTTCGCCGCGGACCTTCATGCGATCCCCTTCGTCGCGTTCGGCGTAAAGGGCTGTGGGTCGGGGATAGCGGACGGCCGGATCGGGTCAGAGGGGTATCCGTCGCCCGTTACATTATATATGCGCTCCCGGTGAATCGGAGAACATGGGTTGGCACGCCGTCGAAGCGGTGGACGACGCCGTCGAGACCACTCGGCGGTTCCTCTTCCCGTTCAGCGTCGTTCGATGGGCGAAGCTCGCTTTCCTCGTCTTCCTGATGGGCGGAAGCGCGAACGCCGGCGTATCGGGTCCCGCGGCTCCCGACGCCCTGATCGGCGGGATTTCGGGGTCCTGCGGGAGCTGGGTCGCCGGCACGGAGCCCGGCGTCGCGGCGTTCGAGAACGCCGTTTCGAACTTCCTGGCCGAGATGCCGAGCGATTGGCTGATCGCCGCCGTCGGGGTCGTCGCGGTCCTGGGCCTGGTCGCGTTCTCGGTGGTTTCGCTGTCGCTTCGGCTGGTCTTTTACCACGCGCTCCGGACGAACGAGGTCCGACTGTGGCGGCCGTTCCTCGGACGACTCCGACAGGCGACCGGGCTGTTCGTCGCCTCCGCAGCCCTCTGGTCGCTCGCTGCCGGACCGATCGCGGTGGCGGTTCTCGGGGCTGCCGCGGCGGAGACGCCGATCGGCCGGGGACCGCTCGACTCGTTCGCGGCGACCGTCGGATCGCTCTCGATCGGTCCCGCGGTCGCCGCGGGGCTCCTCGGGAGTGCGGTCGTCCTGCTCGCGACGCTCGCGCTCCGGCTCACCTACGAGTTCGTCGCTCCCACGATGGTTTTCGAAGAGACCGGCGTGCTCGCCGGGTGGCGCCGGGTCTGGCGCGCCGTGAGCGGGGAGTGGGCGGACCTCGTCGTCTATCTCGCGGTTCACTTCTTCGTCGCCGTCGGAATCGCAGTCGTTGAGGGGATCGCCCTCGTGATCGCCGGTTCGGCGGTCGTCGTAGTCGCCGGGAGCGCGCTCCTGATCGCGGCCGTTCCGCTCGGCGGCCTCGGCGCGCTGACGAGCACGGCCGTCGGAATCGCGACCGTCGCGATCGTCGCGGCCGTCGCCGTGGCGACGCTGGTCGTGTTAACGCTCCCCGTGAGCGTCGTGACCCGTTCGTACTTGATCGCGTACGAGGTCGCCACGATCGGCGGAATCGACCCGGATCTGCGGCTTCTTCACCCGGACATCGATCCGGATTCGACCGGTGACGCTCCGGCGTCGGCCGGCGCCGATCGGCCGCCGACCGATCGCGACTGAGCGGCTTCCGAGATCGTCGGCGAGGGTTGTCACGGGGGATCGTCGAACGTCGAATCAGTATTCGACGCGTTCACATACCTTTTTACTCCGTTACCGAATTGGGGGAGACATGGGACTGGACGACGACGCGAGGGAGTATCACCGAGAGGAGCCGCCGGGAAAGATCGCGATCGAGACCACCAAGCCGACGAACACGCAGCGAGACCTCTCGCTCGCGTACTCTCCGGGGGTCGCGGCGCCGTGTCGCGACATCGCCGCGGACCCCGAGTCGGTGTTCGAGTACACGGCGAAGGGGAACCTCGTCGCGGTCGTCTCGAACGGTTCCGCCGTGCTCGGCCTCGGCGACATCGGCGCGTCGGCGTCGAAGCCGGTCATGGAGGGCAAGGGCGTGCTGTTCAAGCGCTTCGCCGATATCGACGTCTTCGACATCGAGCTCGATATCGAGGAGGTCGACCCGTTCTGTGAGGCCGTAAAGGCGATGGAGCCGACCTTCGGCGGGGTGAACCTGGAGGACATCAAGGCGCCCGAGTGCTTCAAAATCGAGGAGCGGCTCCGCGAGGAGATGGACGTACCCGTGTTCCACGACGACCAGCACGGGACCGCGATCATCTCCGGTGCGGCGCTGATGAACGCGACGGAGATTTCCGGGAAGGACCTCTCCGAGATCGAGATCGTGTTCTCGGGCGCGGGCGCGTCCGCGATCGCGACTGCTCGCTTCTACGTCGAACTCGGCGCACGCAAGGAGAACATCACCATGTGCGACTCCTCCGGGATCATCACCGAGGAGCGCGTCGCGAGCGACGACGTCAACGAGTACAAAAGTCAGTTCGCCAGCGAGGGGAAGGGCGGTGATCTCGCCGACGCGATGGAGGACGCCGACGTGTTCGTCGGCCTCTCGGTGGGCGGAATCGTCTCCCAGGAGATGGTCCAGTCGATGGCGTCGGACCCCATCATCTTCGCGATGGCGAACCCCGACCCGGAGATCACCTACGAGGACGCGAAGGACGCCCGCGACGACACGGTGATCATGGCGACGGGCCGGTCCGACTACCCGAACATGGTGAACAACGTGCTCGGGTTCCCGTTCCTGTTCCGCGGCGCGCTCGACGTGCGCGCCACGGAAATCAACGAGGAGATGAAGCGAGCCGCCGCGGAGGCGCTCGCGGAGCTGGCTCGCAAGGACGTACCGGACGCGGTCGTGAAGGCGTACGGCGACGACCCGCTCCAGTTCGGACCCGACTACGTGATCCCGAAGCCGCTCGACCCGCGCGTGCTCTTCGAAGTGGCTCCGAGCGTCGCGGAGGCGGCGATGGAATCCGGGTCCGCACGAACCGAGATCGACCTCGAACAGTACCGAGAGCGGCTTGAAGCGCGTCTCGGGAAGTCCCGGGAGATGATGCGCGTCGTTCTGAACAAGGCGAAAAGCGACCCGAAGCGCATCGCGCTCGCGGAGGGGACCGACGAGAAGATGATCCGCGCGGCCTACCAACTCTCCGAGCAGGGGATCGCCGAGCCGGTGCTGCTCGGCGACGCCGACGAGATCGCTCGAACCGCCGATCGACTCGGGCTCTCGTTCCAGCCAGAGATCGTCGATCCCAACGCCCGCGACGTGTCCGCGTACGGCGATCAGCTCTACCAGCTCCGCAAGCGGAACGGCATTACCAGCCGAGAGGCGAACGAGCTGGTCCGACGCGACACGAACTATCTCGGGAGCGTCATGGTGAAGTCGGGCGACGTCGACGCGATGCTCACGGGGTTGACTCACCACTACCCGTCGGCGCTCCGTCCGCCGTTACAGGTCGTCGGCTCCGCGGACGACACTGACACCGTTGCCGGCGTGTACATGCTCACGTTCAAAAATCGGGTCATCTTCTGTGCCGACACCACGGTGAACCAAGACCCCGACGCGGAGACGCTCGCGGAGATCACGCGTCATACCGCGGATCTGGCCCGCCGATTTAACGTCGAGCCTCGTGCAGCGGTGCTCTCGTACTCCAACTTCGGGAGCGTCGATAACGAGGGGACTCGAAAGCCCCGCGATGCGGTCGAAATTCTTCACGAAGACCAAGGGGTCGACTTCCCCGTCGACGGCGAGATGCAGGCCGACACCGCAGTCGTTGACGACATCCTCAACGACACCTACGAGTTCTCGGAGCTCGACGAGGCCGCGAACGTGCTCGTCTTTCCGAACCTCGAAGCCGGGAACATCGGTTACAAACTTCTCCAGCGGCTCGGCGGTGCGGAGGCGATCGGACCGATGCTGGTCGGTATGGACGAGCCGGTCCACGTGCTTCAACGGGGCGACGAGGTCAAAGACATCGTCAACCTGGCCAGCGTGGCCGTCGTCGACGCGCAGGAGTAGTAACGGACTTCGAGTGCGTTTGTCGAGTGATTTCGGGTATTCGCCGGTACTTGGCGATACTCGCAGGTACTTGGTGATACTCGGAGACACTGGCGACAGGCCGTTCGATTTCTCGTTCTTCGTGGCGAACAACCCGGTAGTTGAGGAAGTGACTGTTAGTGACTGTTGCTGACTTGACTGGTCGTGATTGTTTGAGAGACACGCCGTGAGAGACACACCGTGTTTCCGGTGAAATGGGGTAGATCGGGGGTGGGTGCGTTGTGGTGGCCGGCTGAGGCGGTAAAACCGGATTTCGGATCCCGATCGGATTATCTCAAACCGCATTCTAAATAGGAAAGAATTATAAATGGGTTTTGAGTATAGTTCATTAAGCCTAAAAGAGATCCTGGGTCGCTTATCGTGAGCAGAAGGCTGGTGCTTTCATCGGAAATTCGGTGTCCTGTTCCGTTGGGTTTCTCTGGGATCTTGTCTTTCGGTCTTCGAGATCTCGTTTTCCTGTCTCTGTTCTTGTCTCTGTTTCTGTCTGTATTCCTGTCTGTATTCCTCCGCTTCCGCCTTGTCTGCGGGTTTGATCGTACTGAAACGGGTTAGACCAGTCCGGTGACACCGGGTTTCCGGTGAACCTGGCTCTCGAGGATTTCCATTCGTTTATATACACACCCTAGCTCATCCACCGCCCCCCCGTCCCCCACCCCACACACCCCATTTCACCGGAAACACGGTGTGTCTCTCAAACACCGTTTCGCCGCGGTCGAAGCGGAACGCATTTCACCGGAAACCCGGTGTCGATCCCATGGACGCAGCGGACGACCTCTTCACCAGGGAGGACCCGATCTTCGCGAACAAGGAACTCCTCGAGATCAGCCATCTCCCCGGAGAGGGTCGGATCGTCGGCCGCGACGACGAGATCGCCGACCTCGCGACGGCGGTCAATCCCGCGATTTTCGGTCAGAGTCCGAGTAACGTTCTGATCTACGGGAAGACTGGAACCGGGAAATCCCTCTGTGCGAAGTACGTCTCCAAGCGGCTCGTTTCGACGGCGGGGGAGGAAGGCGTCAACGCGACGTTCGCGTACGTGGACTGCGCGCAGGACACGACCGAGACCCAGGCTGTCCAAACCATCGCCGACGCGGTCAACGATCCCGACGCTACCGGGATCAACGTTCCGGATAAGGGGCTCTCGACGTCGACGTACTACAAGCGGCTCTGGCGGATCCTCGACCAGCGGTACGACGTCGTTCTCATCATTCTCGACGAGATCGACAAGCTCGACGACGACGCCATTTTGATGCAGCTGTCACGGGCCGGCGAGGCCGGCAAAATCACCGACTGCAAGCTCGGAGTGGTCGGTATCAGCAATAAGATCCAGTACAAGGACCGCATGGACGAGCGCGTCAAATCGAGCCTCTGTGAACGCGAGTTCGTCTTCCCTCCCTACGACGCCAACCAACTCAGAGAGATCATGCAGGCACGCGCGGACGCGTTCCACGACGACGTCCTTGAACCGTCGACGATTCCGCGCGCCGCCGCACTCGCTGCGCGCGAACACGGCGACGCGCGCAAGGCCATCGACATCCTGCGGTACGCGGGTGAGATCGCCCAGAGCAACGGCGAGCCGACCGTTAGAGAGGAATTCGTCACACAGGCACGCGAGCGCGCGGAGACCGACCGGTTCCGAGAACTCATCCGTGGGTCGACGCCGCACTCACGATACGTGCTTCAGGCGCTCGCGTTGCTCTCGCTTTCGGGCGGTCGTCAGGACGGGTTTCGAACCAGCCGTGTGTACGAGATCTACGAAAACATCTGTCGCCAGGAGGGCTCCGATAGCCTCTCGCTCCGTCGAGTCCGTGACCTCCTCAAGGAACACGCCTTCCTCGACATCATCGAACAGTCGAAACACAGTGGCGGGAGCGCGGAAGGAAGCTACACGAAACACCAGCTGTTGGAGGACCCGAGCGTCGTTAAAGAGGTGCTGACGGAAGACTCATGACAGTAACCGCCCGCAAAACGCTTCCGACTTCCGCCGGACCAACCCGGCCGATTCGGACGCTTATCCTCCGTCGTCTTTCGTTCCACTGCAATTCGATCGCGATCCGATCGCACCCCGAGGCCGTTCCGCTATCCCAGTAGTCCAAGCCCCTCGATCCGTTCGACGATCTCCTCTACGGCCTCTTCCGCGTCGTCGGTCCGTTTCCCGCCCGTGATGACGATCTTTCCGCTTCCGAACAGGAGAATCACGACTTCCGGTTCGTCCATCCGGTAGACGAGCCCGGGGAACTGCTCCGGCTCGTACTCGACGTCTTCGAGCCCGAGCCCGATCGCGAGCGCGTTGAGATTGAGGTTGTGCCCGAGATCTGCGCTCGACACGATGTTCTGAACGGTGATCTCCGGATCGTCCTCGACCGGAATCTGCAGTCCACGGAGCTTCTCGAAGATGATCCCGAGCGCCTCGTGGACGTCGTCGATACTCTTCGCACCCGTGCAGACGATCTTTCCCGACCGGAAGATGAGCGCGGCCGCCTTCGGTTCTTGGGTCCGGTAGACGAGTCCCGGGAAGTTGTCGGGATTGAAGTCCGCACCCGGTAGGTCTTCTGCTAGCGCCTCCAAATCGAGCTCTTGGCCGATCCCCGTCGATGCAACTACGTTCTGGATCTCGATCGAATCTGCAGGGTTCGTCATCGTTCGCTTTTATATGCGTCCCCCTCCCTTATAAACGCCCGTGGTATAAACGACCGCTCGGTCGGTGACCGTTGCGCCGCATGGCCTCCCTCTGTGAATGCATGAACCCACGACGCACCGGTAGTCTCGGACAGAGATCAACGAACCAGTCTCAGTTTCAAGTTTGACACGCGCGTCAATTACCGATGAAGACTATGATGATATTCTGATAGTTCGTGGCGTTTTCGGATTGTCTATCAAGCTGTCCGGATCGATATTCCGTCTGTTTCGTGAACCGGTAATTCGATCTCCTCGTGCGAACTGCTCTCAATGAAAACGCATGACGTGGCGCCGATGGTTCGACGGGGTTAAGTACAACCCGGCATTCGTGTTGAATGCGAAGGTCCCCCGGCGCGGGGGACAACGGTCGGCCGCACCGCGGCCGGTCGAAGCGTTCCGACGTGCTTAAGTGTATAAGCCCGTTCGGTTGAAACGCGAAGAACGCACCGCGGACTCGGGACGTTCAATCCGTCCCGGTTTCGCAGAGTTGGTTCAGCCGACTCACCCGAATGAGGATTTCGCCCCCTGCGCTCCGGCGTAAGAGGAAATCTGATGTGAGCCGTGGTAGTTCGGTGTCATCCAGGTCGCTGGGTGAATCGGACACCACATAGACCATGCAATGGTGTTTTGACTCTTCGTGAGTCAAAACCCGCCAACACCCCTCTGAGCCGGGAATCAGGCTCAGAGGTTATACATTCCGGTTGATCCTGCCGGAGGCCATTGCTATTGGGATTCGATTTAGCCATGCTAGTCGCACGAGTTCAGACTCGTGGCGAATAGCTCAGTAACACGTGGCCAAACTACCCTTCGGAGCTCCATACCCTCGGGAAACTGAGGCTAATAGAGCATACCACAATCCAGCTGGAATGAGGATTGTGCCAAACGCTCCGGCGCCGAAGGATGTGGCTGCGGCCGATTAGGTAGACGGTGGGGTAACGGCCCACCGTGCCAATAATCGGTACGGGTCATGAGAGTGAGAACCCGGAGACGGAATCTGAGACAAGATTCCGGGCCCTACGGGGCGCAGCAGGCGCGAAACCTTTACACTGCACGACAGTGCGATAAGGGAATCCCAAGTGCGCAGGCATAGAGCCTGCGCTTTTGTACACCGTAGGGAGGTGTACGAATAAGGGCTGGGCAAGACCGGTGCCAGCCGCCGCGGTAATACCGGCAGCCCGAGTGATGGCCGATCTTATTGGGCCTAAAGCGTCCGTAGCTGGCCGCACAAGTCCATCGGAAAATCCACCCGCTCAACGGGTGGGCGTCCGGTGGAAACTGTGTGGCTTGGGACCGGAAGGCGCGACGGGTACGTCCGGGGTAGGAGTGAAATCCCGTAATCCTGGACGGACCGCCGATGGCGAAAGCACGTCGCGAGGACGGATCCGACAGTGAGGGACGAAAGCCAGGGTCTCGAACCGGATTAGATACCCGGGTAGTCCTGGCCGTAAACAATGTCTGTTAGGTGTGGCTCCCACTACGAGTGGGTGCTGTGCCGTAGGGAAGCCGCTAAACAGACCGCCTGGGAAGTACGTCCGCAAGGATGAAACTTAAAGGAATTGGCGGGGGAGCACTACAACCGGAGGAGCCTGCGGTTTAATTGGACTCAACGCCGGACATCTCACCAGCATCGACTGTAGTAATGACGATCAGGTTGATGACCTTATCCGAGCTTCAGAGAGGAGGTGCATGGCCGCCGTCAGCTCGTACCGTGAGGCGTCCTGTTAAGTCAGGCAACGAGCGAGACCCGCATCCTTACTTGCCAGCAGCACTGCGAAGTGGCTGGGGACAGTAGGGAGACCGCCGTGGCCAACACGGAGGAAGGAACGGGCAACGGTAGGTCAGTATGCCCCGAATGTGCTGGGCAACACGCGGGCTACAATGGTCGAGACAAAGGGTTCCAACTCCGAAAGGAGACGGTAATCTCAGAAACTCGATCGTAGTTCGGATTGTGGGCTGCAACTCGCCCACATGAAGCTGGATTCGGTAGTAATCGCGTGTCACAAGCGCGCGGTGAATACGTCCCTGCTCCTTGCACACACCGCCCGTCAAAGCACCCGAGTGAGGTCCGGATGAGGCGCGTTCCACGCGTCGAATCTGGGCTTCGCAAGGGGGCTTAAGTCGTAACAAGGTAGCCGTAGGGGAATCTGCGGCTGGATCACCTCCACCGACCCGAGACTCGCCCTTCCGGGCGAGCTCACCTTACGACCGTCTTTCAAGACGGTCACTACTCATTCATGGTCTCTCGTGTCTGTCCACCCGCCGGCCTGGACACCGACGAACTACCACGGTTCACACTTGCGATCAATCCTTCCCACGCGGGAAGGTGGGCTCATAGCTCAGCGGTAGAGTGCCTCCCTTGCAAGGAGGATGCCCTGGGTTCGAATCCCAGTGAGTCCATGTCAGCCCCGGTCCGAATCCGTCCCCTTAAGTGTGGGACGCGATTCGGATTGGGTAGACGACGACCGATGCACCATCCCGGGAAACCGCGGATGGGAAGGGTTCGACGGACACGCTCCATGCCTGGACGTGATCCAATGACGACCGTGTATACGTGCGATCCAGACGTCCACTGAACTCATACGAGTTCGTGGAACGTCAGTGAACCATATACAGTCGGGTGACATTTAGTCACTTGACACCGTCAGCGGTTCTTTATTGAATCGACTGACACACTACTGGCTACTGTGCCAGCTGGTGAATGGCTCGGCTCGAGAGCCGATGAAGGACGTGCCAAGCTGCGAAAAGCTCGTGGGACCCGCATGGAGGGAAAGAACACGAGGTTTCCGAATCGGAATCCGTTTACAATTGCCACGCGCAATAGGGAACTCCCTGAATTGAAACATCTCAGTAAGGGAAGGAAAAGAACGCAATAGCGATGTCGTGAGTAACCGCGAGTAAAAGCGACACAGCCCAAACCGAAGGTCTTCGGACCAATGTGGTGTTCGGGTTGACAACCAAAACGCGAACTCTCATTCGAAGTCTCCTGGAACGGAGCGTGAAACAGGGTGACAACCCCGTAGAATGAGGAAGTACCGTTGGCGTCAATACCAGAGTAGCAGGGGTCGGATATCCTCTGTGAACAACTCAGGCATCCCCTGAGAAGGCTAAACACTCCTCGAGACCGATAGCGAACAAGTAGCGTGAGCGAACGCTGAAAAGCACCCCGAGAAGGGCGGTGCAATAGGGCCTGAAATCAGTTGGCGATCGAGCGACAGGGCGTACAAGGCGTCTCTTGAAACGACCGAGGAGCGATCCTCTAGTAGGAAGAGAGACGAGCCGGCGTCGTGTCGTGCGTTTTGAAAAACGACCCAGGGAGTGCACTTGATTGGCGAGTCTAACCCGTGAACCGGGGAAGGCACAGGGAAACCGATACGGCCGCAGCACATTCGTGCGAGGGCCACCGTGTTCAAGCGCGGGGAGTCAATTGGGTGCGACCCGAAACCAGGCGATCTATACGCAGGCAGGGTGAAGCGTGGCGAAAGCCACGTGGAGGCCCGTTAGAGTTGGTATTCTACAATATCCTCTCGTGATCTGCGCATAGGGGTGAAAGGCCCATCGAGCCTGGCAACAGCTGGTTCCAACCGAAACATGTCGAAGCATGACCTCTTCCGAGGTAGCCCGCGGGGTAGAGCTACCGATTGGATGACCCGCCTCCGAGAGGAGTCGGCCATCCTGTCGAACTCCAAACCCGCAGGCGCTGTAGACGAAGGGAGTCCGGTGCGCGGGGTAAGCCTGTGTACCGTGAGGGGAACAACCCAGAGCCGGGTTAAGGTCCCAAAGTGTAGATTAAGTGCGATTCGAAGGTGGTCTCAAGCCCTAAACAGCCGGGAGGTGAGCTTAGAAGCAGCTACCCTCTAAGAAAAGCGTAACAGCTTACCGGCCGAGGTTTGAGGCGCCCAAAATGATCGGGGCTCAAATCTACCACCGAGACCTGGCCGTGCCCTTGACAGGGGCAACCGCGTAGGTTGGCGTTCTGTTCGGATGGAAGCTCGGGCGAGAGCTCGCGTGGACCGTTCAGAAACGACAATCCTGGTCACAGTAGCAGCGATAGTCGGGTGAGAACCTCGACGGCCTGATGAGCAAGGGTTCCTCGGCACTGCCACTCAGCCGAGGGTCAGCCGGTCCTAAGATGCACCGTAACTCGACTGCATCAACGGGAAACTGGTTAAGATTCCAGTGCCATCGTGCAGTAAAAGTCGACGCCGTGTGGAACGCTGAGCCGGGCCTTCGCCCGGTCGAATCGTGGAACCTCGTGGAAGCCGTCACGGCACGAAGCGAGAGAAACGCGAGATAGCGCAAGTCAGCCGTACATAGGGCCCGTGAAAAGACGAGCACGATGTCCGTACCGAGATCCGACACAGGTGCTCTGGCAGCGCAAGCCAAGGCCTGTCGGGAGAACCGACGTTAGGGAATTCGGCAAGTTAGTCCCGTACCTTCGGAAGAAGGGATGCCTGCTCTCGACGGAGCAGGTCGCAGTGACTCGGGCGCTCCGACTGTCTAATAACAACACAGGTGACCGCAAATCCGCAAGGACTCGTACGGTCACTGAATCCTGCCCAGTGCGGGTATCTGAACACCTCGTACAAGAGGACGAAGGACCCGTCAACGGCGGGGGTAACTATGACCCTCTTAAGGTAGCGTAGTACCTTGCCGCTTCAGTAGCGGCTTGCATGAATGGATC
>ENA-ORCS01000217-ORCS01000217.1-marine-metagenome-genome-assembly--contig:-NODE-217-length-53502-cov-4.813477_pt1 | contig 53502 bp, 69 predicted proteins | sample MGYA00237781_ERZ508513 | MGnify/ENA primary metagenome ERZ508513 (study PRJEB26184, sample SAMN06268793) | marine metagenome | isolation source: Eden Landing Ponds, San Francisco, CA, USA | place...
TCGGGGACCGGCTGTGAGGCCGTCACGGAGGGGCTGGTCGACATCGGCAACTCCTCGGGGCCGATCACGGCCGAACTGGGCATCAGCGAGGAGGAAGCCCAGAATACGGTCGTCGACAACGTCGTCGGCCGCGACGGTCAGCCAGTCGTCGTCAGTTCGGACGTCGTCGACGCCGGTGTCACCCAGCTGACCGGCGAGCAGGTCCGCGGCATCTACCAAGACGAGATCACCAACTGGAGTCAGATCGAGGGAATCGACTACGATCAAGAGATCTACGCCATCGGTCGCGCCGAGGGCTCCGGGACGGACACTTCGTTCCGCCTGAACATGCTCGGCGGCGCCGACGCCGCGATGCCCGGCGTCGACACCCGCTTCGGGCAGAACCAACAGGTCGCACAGGCCGTCTCCCAGAACGAGGGCGCCATCGCGTACATGGCGCTGGCGTTCACCGGCGAGACGGTCGTTCCGGTCGGAATCGAGTTCGAAGGCACGCTCTACGAGCCGGACCGCGACGCCGAACACACCATCTTCGACAGCGACTACCCGCTCAACCGCGACCTCCACATGTACACGCTGATCGAGGAGGACAACCACAACGGCGGCGGCTACGACGCCCGCGAGGCCGCGTTCATCAACATGTTCCTCAACGAGTTCGGACAGAGCATCTTCGTCGAGGGGAACAACTACATCCCGCTACCGACGAGCGACCTGCAGTCGATGAAAGAGCAGGTGTCGGCGCTCGCTACCGAAGACCTCGTCATGCCCTAATCCGGCGGCTCGTCTGCAGCTGATCGCCGCCCGCGACCCCCCGACCGCCCATTTCTATGTCACCACCCAAACCGACACACCCTAGGCACACAACATGGCACAGGCAACACGTAGCGAACGACTGAACGCGGCCGCCGGACAGCAGGTCCAGCGGGTTCGCGATTTCGTCGACGACACCGAGCCTGCGGCGCTCGTCGTCGTCACGACTATCGCCCTCTCCCTGCTGGCGGCCTTCGTCGGATTTCTCGCGGTGTCGAACCTGACCGCCCTCCCTTTCGCCCTGTTCGTCGTGGCGACGGGGTACGGCTGGGTGCGACATCAAGAGGAGACGGCGCTGGTGCTGACGCTGACGATGACCGTCTCGACGCTGTTGATCCTCGGGCTGATCATCGTCTTCATCTTCCGGGAGTCGGTCCCGGTCCTCTGGTACGAGAGCGCGACCGTGTTGGGTGTGAGTGTGCCGGGGCTTCGGATGTTCATCCAGCCCAACTGGGACGCAGTGGCGCCCCCGATCCGGTACTCGATGGTGCCGATGATCCACGGGACGGTGATGGTGACCCTCGTCGCGACGGCGGTCGCTGGGCCATTGGGCGTCGCCGCCGCGCTCTTTCTCTCGGAGATCGCGCCCGCCATCGTCCGGGAGTTCGTCAAGCCCGGCGTGGAGATCCTCGCTGGCATCCCCTCCATCGTCTACGGCTTCATCGGCTTCACGATCCTCAGCCCGTGGGCCTCGGACCAGTTCCGGACTACCGGCCAAGGGAGTTATCTCTTCGTCGGCATCGTCGTCGGGCTGATGGCGCTCCCGACGGTCGTCTCCGTCGCCGAGGACGCACTCAGTAGCGTCCCCGAGTCGATGAAAAGCGGGTCACTCGCCATCGGGACGACCGACTGGCAGACCATGACCTCGATCACCCTCCCTGCGGCGTTCTCGGGCGTCTCCGCGGCGGTCCTCCTCGGTGTCGGGCGCGCCATCGGCGAGACCATGGCCGCGACGGTCATGCTCCGTGGCGTCCCACGCCTCACCGAGCCACTCGTGAACGTCTTCTACGGCCAAGAGACGCTCACCTCGCTCATCGCCCGCAACTACGGCGAAGCGGACGGCCTCCAGATGGACGCCCTGTTCGTCGCCGGCGTGATCCTCTTTATTACCGTGCTCGTCATCTCCATCGGCGCACAGTATATCGAGTGGCGGATGCGGAGCAAGCTCGGAGGTGAAGCCTGATGGCGGGGGCGACCCGATCACAGCTCGTCGAGGGTGACACGACGGTGACCGACGCGGTGGCCGGCGCGACGGTCGGCCTCTCGGCGATTCTGTTCGCGCTCGCGGTTGCGGCGCTGTTCGAGCGGGTGAATCTCACCGGCACGGTCGCCGGCCTGTCGACGGTGACGCTGCTCGGTGGGCTGTTGATCGGCCTCGGCGTCGCCGTGTCCGTCTTCGGTCTCGGCTCTCGATTCGGCTACGTCGAGACCGACCCCGACGCGAGCGCCGGCCTGATCGCGGGTCTCGGCGCGGCGGTGCCGTGGTTCGTCGTCGGGGGCGGCGTCGCCTCCCAGACGCTCGGATTCGGCACCGTCGGCGGCGTCGTCGGTGGCCTCCTCGTCGGCGGCCTGACGTTCGCCGCGACTGCCGTCCCCCGCGAGGACGTGGGATCGACGGTCCCACTCGGCGCCTTGCTCGTCCTCGTCGGCGCCGTCTTTCTCACCGGGACGATCGATCCGGCGTGGATCTGGAATCTCGGATGGGAGCAGCAGGCCTCGATCACGGCCGAGTTCCTCGTTCCGACCGCGACGCTGTTCTGCTCTCTCTACGGCGGCTGGGCCGCCGCGAAGGCTTACGGTCGGTTCGGCGCGCGCGGCCGACACATGGGTGCGTACGTCCTCATCTACGTCAACGCGCTGTCCATCGTCGCCTTCCTGTTCATCCTCATCGCCTTCGTCGTCGTGCAAGGAGTTTCCGGCCTGCTCAACGGCGCCCAAGTGGGTGTCGGCGTCGGCCCGCAGGTGTTCGGGGCCGTCGAGTTGCCGGTGTACGTCCCGTTCGTGATGAACGGCGTCGCGCTCCTGAACGACTTCCAAGGCGTCCTCCCGGCCATCGTGGGAACGATCTGGCTGGTCGTCGGCGCGGTGCTGTTCGCGGTGCCACTTGGCGTCGGTGCGGCGATCTTTCTCACCGAATACGCCGAACGCGGTCGGTTCACCCAGATCGTCGAGGTGTCGACCAACGGTCTCTGGAGCACGCCGAGCATCGTCTTCGGCCTCTTCGGCTTTGCCTTTCTCATCCCGCGCTTTGGCAATCGGAAGTCGTTGCTAGCCGGGATGCTCACGCTCGGATTCATGCTCCTGCCGCTGGTGCTCATCACCAGCCGCGAGGCGATGATCGCGGTGCCCGACGAGTACCGCGACGCGAGCGCGGCACTCGGCGTGCCGAAGTGGCAGACGATCCGCAGCGTCGTTCTCCCGGCCGCGCTTCCGGGCGTCGTCACGGGGGTCATCCTCGGTGTCGGCCGCATCGCGGGCGAAACGGCGCCGATCCTCCTGACGATGGCGGGCGGGACGTTCGTCCCCGGTGGACAGACGGTCGACGTCATCGGCGGCTTCGAGTTCACCGCCGCGCCGCCGTTCGTCGCCAACCCCGAACTCCTGCAGGCGACCTCTGCGCTTCCCTACCAGCTGTACGCCCTCATCACCGCGGGTGTCGGCCTAGGCAGCAACGTTACCGATCCCGACGGCTTCCGGTGGGCAACGGCGCTCGTCCTGCTCGTCGTCGTGCTCTCCTTCTACGCGATTGGTATCGGCGCGCGCTACTACTTCCGACAGCGACTCAGGCACGAATAACGATGAGTGATTCACAACAGACCCAACCTCAGAGCCAGACACGAACCAAGACGACAGGCAGCGACCAGCCGCTCGAAACCACCAGCGGAGAGACGGTTGAGGAGACGAGAGACGAGTGGACCGAGTACAACTTCGATGGTGAGGCAAAGATGGTCGCCGAGGATCTCGACGTCTACTACGGCGACGACCACGCCCTGAAGAGCGTCTCGATGGAGATTCCCGAACAAAGCGTCACCGCGCTCATCGGCCCCTCGGGCTGTGGGAAATCGACGTATCTCCGCTGTCTCAACCGGATGAACGACCGGATCAACGCCGCCAGCGTCGACGGCTCGGTCCAACTCGACGGGAACGAAATCTACCAAGACGGCATCAACTTGGTGGAACTCCGCAAGCGGGTCGGCATGGTGTTCCAGTCGCCGAACCCGTTCCCGAAGTCGATCCGGGACAACATCGCCTACGGCCCGCGGAAACACGGCGACATCAACACCGGGTTGCTGGCCCGACTGCTCGGCCGCGACGACAGCGAGGCGGAGCGCGAACTCGTCGAGCGGGCGCTCAAACAGGCGGCGCTCTGGGACGAGGTGCACGACCGGATGGACGACAACGCCCTCGGGCTCTCGGGTGGCCAGCAGCAGCGACTCTGTATCGCCCGGTGTCTGTCCGTCGATCCCGAGGTCATCCTGATGGACGAGCCGGCGTCGGCGCTGGATCCGATCGCGACGGCGAAAATCGAGGATCTCATCCACGACCTCGCGGAGGAGTACACCGTCGTCATCGTCACCCACAACATGCAGCAAGCCGCTCGCATCTCGGATCAGACCGCGGTCTTTCTCACCGGCGGCAAACTCGTCGAGTACGACGACACCGACCGGATCTTCGAGAATCCACAGAGCCAGCGCGTCGAGGACTACATCTCCGGCAAGTTCGGGTAACTCATGCCCCGAGACGAGTTCCAGCAGTCGCTCGCGAACCTGCGCGCCGAGGTGTTGTCGATGAGTGACCTCGTCGGCGACCGACTCGACCGCGCGCTCACGGCCTTAGAGACTATCGACGAGACGGCCGCTCGGGACGTGATCGAGGGCGACGACGCCGTCGACCGACGGTATCTGGAACTGGAGGCGACGTGTATCCAGCTGTTCGCCCAGCAACAGCCCGTCGCCGGCGACCTCCGCTTCGTCGCCGCCTCGTTCAAGATCCTCACCGACCTAGAGCGTGTCGCCGACCTCGCGGTCAATCTCGCACAGTACACCCTCGAAGCGGACCGCAAGCGCTTCGAACAGGTCGATCTCTCGGCCATCGGTGACCTCGCCTGCGAGATGCTCGACGACGCCATGACCGCCTACCGGATCGACGACGCGGCGCTGTGTCGCTCGGTGGCGGCGCGGGACGACGAACTCGACTCGCTGTGCCAGCGCGCGAGCGAGCGGGTGGTTCGTGACCTCATCGAACGCGAGGTGGCCGACGGCGACGGCTGGGCGGTCGAACAGTTACTCGACGACGTCTCGCGGCTCCTGTTGATCGTTCGCGACCTAGAGCGCGTCGGCGACCACGCGGTCAACGTCGCCGCGCGCACCCTGTATATGATCGAGAGTGACCCGGAACTCGTCTGACGCGGCGACGACGACGGAGATGGAGACGCGCAAACTCCAGAAGATCGGCGGCTCGACGTACTCGGTGTCGCTCCCCAAGGAGTGGGCGACCGAACACCGCCTCGAAGCGGGAATGCCGATCAACCTGTACCCCCACACCGACGGCTCGCTCGTCGTCCGACGCGGGGCGCGGGACGGCGGACCACTCGGCACCACGGAACTGACCCCCCCGGACACCGACGCCGCGACGCTGCGACGGGCGCTGGAGGCGGCCTACGCCGTCGGCTACGACACCATCACGCTCGACGCGCCCGACGAGATGACCTTCGACGCCACCGAGCGCCGCGCTGTCCGCCGGATCGCCGACGGACTGGTGGGGATGTCGGTCGGCGAGGCGACCGACGACCGGATCACCGTCGACACCCTCCTCGACACCGGCGAGGTGTCGATCCAGCAGTCGGTGGTCCAACTCCAGTTCACCGCTCTCTCGATACACCGGGCCGCCGTCGGGGCGCTTGCCAGCCCCGACGAGGTGGAGCGACTCGACGACCGCGACGACGCGGTCGACCGCCTGTTTCGTATGCTCACCCGGCATCTCAACCGCTCGCTCGTCGACTTCGCGGAGGTCGATCATCTCGGCGTCGGCCGTGGGGCGCTGTTGGACTACTATCTCGTCGCCCGCCAACTGGAGCGGGTGGCGGACCACGCCGTCGATATCGCCGCCGTCGTGGACCGCGCCGACGACCTCCCGCCGCCGGCGGTCCGCGAGGACCTCGTAGACCTCGGGGCACGGTCCCGGGACGTCATCGAGGTGGCGACGGCCGCGGTCATCGAATCGTCGGCCGAGCGCGCGTACGCGGTGCTGAATCGTCGGGACGCGCTCGTCGACGATGTCCGCGCGCTCGACCGGGCGCTCTTCGAGCGGTCGCCGTCGGGTGCCTACGCTGTCTCGCAGATTCTCGATGCCCTCGTCCGCACCGCGGCGTGTGCGGGCAACGTCGCTCGTGTCGCGCTCCGCACGGACGCCCGGCCCGAGGACTGACCCACGGGCGTCGCCCGGTCACTCCTCCGGAACCGTATAGAGGTGATACGCCGCCGTCCCGACGACCACCGCCGCGGCGAACTCGGCGACGCCGACGACGAGGAACGCTTGGCGGAAGGCGAAGCCTAGGGATTCGAGCGTCGGCAACGCGAACAGCCCGGCCATGGCCACTGCCGCGCCGAGGACGAGGCCGACGACGGCGAGACGGTTCAACGAGTTGGGATAATCGTTCCCGGTAGTGTTGGCTAGCATCTGTTCGACAGTCTGTCGTCTCGACGGTCCGGAACCGTTCGAAAAAAACGGCTGCGGTTCGCGTGCGTTCGTTCGCACTATCACGTGGGGCACTCGCATTCGCCGTCGGGCGGCGAGCGTGAGTGTCCCGAAACGGCACGGTCGACGTGGTTAGTCGCCTGCGGCGGCCGTCCCCTCGCCGGCGGAGGGTTCGGGGGCCTCGACGTCACCGAAGATGGCGCGACTCCGGAGCAGCAGGAGGCCGAACCCGACCTTCGCGCTCACGTCGAGCACCATGAACATCAGCGTCTCGACGCCGAGGGGGACGACGCCAGCGCCTTCGCTCCCGATGAGCCACACCACCGGATAGGCCGACCAGAGTATGATGGTCAGATTCCGGAGGATCATGAACGTCGAGGCGACGTCCTCGCGCATCTGGTTCGCCTTCGCGGTGAAGCCGAAGAACAGCACGTACAGGATGTACAGCATCGCCGCCGTGCTGATGGCCCACCAGATGAACCGGTACTGGTACACTTGGGTCAGCGCGCCGATGAGACCGGTGCCGATCATGATGCCGTCGGCGCCGACGAGGGCGAGGATGGTGCCCTGATCGGCGTCGACCAGCAAGGCGAGGTCGAGCAACAGCAGCGGCGTGGTGAACAACCAGTCCGCGTACCGCGCCCAGTAGATCGGGTGTTCCTCACCGGCAAAGGGCACCATCGTGAGTCCGTACCCCAACAGCATCGAGAGGTACATCGTAAACGCGATGGCCGGGATCAGCGTCGTGATTGCGTAGAACTTCTTGGCGCCAGGGTCCTCCACACCCATCCCGCGGATGAGGAAGTACAGGGTCCCGAGTCCCATCAGTGCGGTCCCGAGCGCCAGCCAGATCCACTCTGGCCGGGACGTGATCTGTCCCATCTGTAACGCCACGCTTGACATCGTTGGTATTGCTCCCGACATACAGGTTGAATGTACAACCCTTTGGGGGTAACTCTGGTTCCCAAACAGTACGGTATCCTAGGCGGTGGGTGCTACCACCCAACGTGCCGAGGGGTCGTCGGTCACACTCGGTTCCGCCGCCGTGCCGAACTGATGTGTGCCGGGGGTCGGATCACCCCGGTCACCACTCGAACAGGACGTAAAACTCGTGATCGTTCCGGCAGACGAGCGACCGCGCCTTCCGTCGCTCCTCGTCGGCCGCCGGTTGTTCCGCCGCGGTGACGGACTTCACCATCGCTCCCCGCGGGAGTCCCATCTTGACCTCCGACCCACAGCGCGGGCACTGAAATTCGGTGATCGGCACCGGTCGAAGACACGACGGGATACCCGTTAAGCGTTCCTCCGACCACGAGCATCGAATACCCATACAGTTTGGGTTACTTTTGATTGGGTGGTCGGGCATATCACCGCATATGAACACCGAGTCTCGGTTCGCGCGGGCGGTTCCCGGGACGGCAGGCGGTGTCCCGTTGACCGCCTCCCGGACGGTGTTGGTCGCGTTGATCGTTGGGTTCGCCGCCCTCCGGGTCGCCGACGTCCGAGTCCCCCTGCGGGTGCAGGCCGGCGTCTACCTGCTCGGGATGGTGGCGATGAACCTCCCACACGGGGGGTACGAACACGTCTCGAACCTCCGGCGGCGGGCGCTCTCCTTTCAGGGGCGGTACGTCCTCGCGTATCTAGCGATGATCGGCCTCTTTGCCGGCCTGTTTTTCGTCGCGCCGGTCGCGGGGCTCGCTCTCGCGGTGAGCGTCGCCGTGGCGAAAGGCGGCTTCGGCGACGTGCAGGCGATGCAGGCGCTGTACGGCACCGACCACCTCCGTTCGCGGCCACAGCGCTGGCTCGCCGCGGCCGTCCGCGGGGGCGCGGTGATGATCGTCCCCATGGTGTTCTGGCCGGGGACGTTCTACGCCTTCAGCACGGTCATGGTGAACATCTTCGAGCCCGGGGCGCTGTCGGCCGTCGCCGGTGACCTCGGGACCCGCCGACTCGTCCTCGGTAGTGGCTACGGCGCGGCGCTGTTGGGCCACCTCGCGCTCGGCTACCGCCGGTCGACCGGCGATGGCGCCTTCCTCGCCGACGCCGCCGAGACGCTCCTGCTCGTGGCCTACTTTGCGGCCGTTCCGGTCGTCGTCGCCGTCGGCCTCTACTTCCCGCTCTGGTACTCCGCGCGGCAGGTTGCCCGGAGCGCCGCCGTCGACGACACGCTCGAACCGGCCTCGTCGGCCGGCCCCCTCGGTGCGCTCGACGCCGACGACCCCGAACGGGTCGCGCTGGCCTCGTGGGGCGTCCTCATCGCCGGCAGTCTCGCGACCTTCGGCCTCGCGGCCGCGCTGTGGACGATATCGCCGCAACCGCTCGGCGGCGCCGGCCTCCTCACGGGCCTCGTCGCGTTCTGGAGCATCTTCATCAGCATCGTCGCGCTGCCACACGTCGTCGTCGGCGCGTGGCTGGACCGCGAACGCGGCATCTGGTATGTCCCATGATCGACGACACCTCCCTCACCGACGAGACGGTCACCGTCGTCGGCGGCGGTATCGCGGGCCTCTCCGCGGCCTGCTATCTCGCCGACGCCGGGGCCGACGTGACGGTCGTCGAGAAAAACGACGGCCTCGGCGGCGTCACCAACCGCCTCACTGTCGACGGCTTCACCTTCGACACCGGGCCGTCGTGGTATCTGATGCCCGAGACGTTCGACCGCTTTTTCGGGTACTTCGGTCGCGAGGCCGCCGACTACTACGACCTCGAACGCCTCGACCCCCAGTACCGGGTCTTCTTCAAGGACGGCGACCGGATCGACGTGCCGGCCGGCCGCGACCGGATCCGGCGCGTCTTCGAGTCCTACGAGGCGGGCGCGGGCAACACCCTCGACGAGTATCTCGCGGACGCCCGGCGCACCTACGAGATTGGGATGGACGAGTTCGTCTACACCGACCGCTCCCGCTTCCGCGACTTGGTCGACCCCGGCATCGTCCGGGCGGCGCCGGCGCTCTCTCACCTCGGGTCGATGCACGACTACGTCGCGGCCCACTTCGACGAGCCGAAACTCCAGCGCCTCCTCGAGTATACGCTCGTCTTCCTCGGCAGTTCGCCCCACGACGCCCCGTCGCTGTACAACCTGATGGCGCACGTCGACTTCGAGGGGGGCGTCTACTACCCCGAGGGTGGGATGTACAGCCTCGTGGAGGCGCTCGTCTCGCTCGGGCGGCACCTCGGCGTCGACTACCGCACCGGCCACGAGGTGACCGCGCTCGTCCCGACCGACAACGGCATCCGGGTCGTCGGCCCGACGACCCACCGTGCGGATCGCGTGATCGCGAACGCGAACCCCGCCCACGTGGAGCGCGACCTGCTCTCGCCGACCGACCGCGGCCGCGACCCCGACTACTGGGACTCCCTGACCTACGGCCCGTCGGCGCTCATGCTCTATCTCGGCGTCGAGGGCGACGTCGATCCGCTCGAACATCACTCGCTCGTCCTGCCGACCGACTGGGACGAGCACTTCGAGCACATCTTCGACGACCCCGCGTGGCCCGAAGAGCCCGCCTACTACCTGTCGGTGGCGTCGAAGACCGATCCGGACGTGGCCCCCGAGGACCACCACGCCGTCGTCGTCCTCGTGCCTCTCGCACCCGGCCTCGACGACGACCCCGAGCGCGTGTCGGCCTTCCGCGACGCGGTGCTCGCCGACCTCGCGGCCGTGACGGGTGTCGACCTCCGCGACCGGGTCGTCGTCGAGCGCTCGGCCTGCGTCTCCGAGTTCGCCGACCGTTACCACACTCCGGGCGGCACCGCACTCGGCCTCGCTCACACTCTCGACCAGACCGGGCCGCTCCGCCCCTCACACCACGCGCCGGGGGTCGACGGCCTCTACTACGCCGGCGCGTTCACGTCGCCGGGCGTCGGTCTCCCGATGGCCGTCGTCAGCGGCGAACACGCCGCGGCGGCCGCCGCCCGCGATGCCAGCCGATCACGTGACATCCTACCGAACCTCTCATGAGCGACACGCCCCAGAACATCGTCATGGAACCGGACCTGCCGACGATAGATGTCCTGTTCGTCGGCGACGACCCGCCCGAAACACCGTCCGCCGACGCCCTCGATGCGGCGACAGAGCGCTTCGACGTGGTCCACCTCGCGGACTTCGTCGACGCCCGCGACCGGATCGACGAGGCAGACGTCGACTGTGTCGTCGTCACCCACTGCCCGGACGGCTTCGACGGCCTCGCGTTTCTCGAAGCCGTACGCCGGGAGTACGCCGAACTTCCCGTAGTGCTCGTGCCCGTCACCGTCGACGCCGAGACGGCACGCCGGGCGGTTGCGGCGAACGTGACCGAACTCGTCCCCGCCGCCGCGGAGGAGCCACTCGATGCGGTCGTCGAGGCCGTCGAGGCGAACGCCAGCGCCTCGACCGACGACTCCGTCCGGATGCCCATCTCCGATCTCACCGTCGAGGCTCAGCATCGACTGAAAGAACGGGCGCTCGACGAGGCGCCCATCGGGATCACCATCTCCGACGCGACTAACCCAGACGATCCGCTGATCTACGTCAACGACTCCTTCGAGGGGATGACCGGCTATCCGCCCGAGGAGGTTCTCGGCGCCAACCACCGATTCCTCCAAGGGCCGGAGACCGACCCTGACCGGGTGTCGAAACTCTCCGAGGGCATCGCCAACGACGAGAACACGCGGGTGGTCCTGCGGAACTACACCCGCGAGGGGGCGCTGTTCTGGAATCAGGTCGACATCAGCCCCATCCTCGACGAGGACGGCGAGGTGAGCCACTACGTCGGCTTCCAGATGGACGTCACCGAGCGGAAGGCTGCCCAACAGCAACTGGAGACCGAACGCGAGGCGCTCGACCGCCTGCTCGAACGCGTAAACGGGCTGATCAACGACGTGACCGAGGCGCTCGTCCGCGCCGACTGCCGAGAGGAGATCGAACGCCTCGTCACCGAGCGGATGGGAACGGACGAGGAGTACGCGGGCGCGTGGCTCGGCCGCTACGACGCCACCGAAGACCTAGTGACCGTCGTCCAGCGGGAGGGGGTCGACGAGACGGCCCTCGCGGCGTCACTCGACGTGGCCGCCGACACGCCCGCCGCCAGCGCCCTTCGAGCGGTCGTCGAGGAGCAAGAGTCTCGGACGGTCGAAGCCCCCACCGATCCCTTGGCGGAGCTCGACGGGACGTGCGTGCTCGTCCCGCTGACCTACCGTGGAACGACCTACGGCGTCCTCGGCGTCGTCCACGACGGAGAGATGGATGACGGCCGCGAGCGGGTCGTGCTCGAATCGCTCGGCCGGAGCGTCGGCACCTCGATCAACGACGTACTGACAAAGCGGACGATCACCACCGACACCGTCCTCAAGATCGGCGTGAAACTCACCGACTACGACATCTTCCTCGTCGACCTCGCGGCCACGCTCGAGGCGCAGTTCGAACACGAGGCGACCGTCATCGAGGACGGCGACCAAGGGATTCTCACCATCGTCAGCACCGCGTACGACGACCTCGACGGGATGTTCGAGACGGCCGCCGAACACCCAGACGTCGTCGACATGGAGACGCTCGCGTCGACCGACGAACGCAACGTCGTGCAGTTCCGTCTCTCGAACTCGCCGCTGGTCGACGTTCTCTCGGAGGTCGGGAGCCGCGTGACCGCGATGACCGCCGACTCGACGGGGCTAGAACTGGAGTTCCGCGTCGGCACCGAACGGGCGGCGAGTCGCGTCCTCGATACGCTTCGGGAGCGGTACGATCACGTCGAACTCACCGCCTATCACGAGGACGAACCCGATGCGACCCCCCACCACTTCCGGGAGGAACTTCGGAACGAACTCACCGACCGACAGCTGACGGCGCTGAAGAAAGCCTACGTCAGCGGCTACTTCGAGTGGCCCCGCCGCGTCGAGGGTACCCAACTCGCCGAATCGATGGATATCGTCCCCTCGACGTACCACCAGCACCTCCAAGCGGCGAAACGGAAGCTGATCGAGACGTTCTTCGAGGAGTGATCGCTCGGCCGCGCGTTCAGGCCTCGAGGAACGTCTTCAGGTTCTCCAGTGTCGCCTTCGCCTCCCGCTGGTTGTACGCCTTGGCAATCGGCGCGAGCAGTGAGTCGACGACCGTCGCGGGAAGTTCGTACTCGGCCTCGTACCGGAGGCTCGTCCGGCTATCCACGTCGCCGTCGTCTGTCTCCTCGGCCTCGAGTTCGTATCTGATCGTCCCGTCGATAGCTCCCGAGAGGCGCTGGACGAGGCGTTCGTCCGGCGACCGCTCCACGTCCTCGACCTGCCCGACGAGTTCGATGCCGGCGAGTGTGTAGCGGTACGCCGCCCGCTTGCCGCCGTCGGGAAGCGCCTCGATGTTCTCGATGTCGACGAGGCTGGGCGTGATCTTCACGTGGTTCCGCGGGTCGTCGAGAAACGAGAACACCGCCGCTGGCGAGGCGTCGATCACGATCCGTTTCTCCACGCTGAACATGGTCTATTCGTCCAACTATGCATACGGTTTTCGACGGGGTAACCCTGTGCCCCAAACAGTTTGGCCTCCTAGCTCCCGTCCCGATACCCACACGAGTTGGGACCGGCCCTTTGTGGGTCGGCCCCCTCTATCCACTACCCTCCGCCTATGACGATCCGTCTCACGCTCGCCGACCCGGAGCACGTCTCGGTCCCGACGCCCGCGGCCGGCGTCGTCCGGTTCGCGCCGGCCACACGCCGGCGCGCCGGCGTCGACGTCGGCGAGACGGTGCGCGTCGAGGGTGGCGCGACCACGGCGGCGACCATCGGCGAAGACGCCCCCGATCTGTCGGCCGATGCGGTCCTCGCGGGCGACGCGGTCCGCCGGAACGCCGACGCCGAGGCCGGCACGTCGGTCACCGTCGCGCCCGTCGATCCCGTTCGGGCGCGCCGCGTCGCCGTCGTCCCCAACGCGTTCTCGCTCGAAGGTGACGCCGACGCACTGTCGCGGGCGCTCGACGGGCGCGTCCTGACGACCGATGACCGAATCGAGGCCGCTCTGTTCGGCGGGAATATCACCGTCCCGCTGACCGTCGCCGACCTCGATCCCGCGGGCCCGGCCGTGGTGACCGCCGAGACGACCGTCACCGTGCGCGACCCCGACGACCACCACCGCTGGGACGAGGCAGCCACCCTCGACGCCACACCCATCGGCGGACTCGACGACGAACTGGCGACCCTCCGCCGTCTCGTAGCCGTGCCCCGTTCGGCGTCGCCGGGGATCCGCCCGCCTGCGGGCGTCCTCGTCCACGGCCCCCGTGGCGTGGGCAAGACACGGCTGATCCGACGGGTGGCCGCCGACGCCGGCCTGTCGGTCCACGAGGTCGATCCGGCCGACTGCGAGCGCCGCGACGCCCTCTCGGCGGTGCTGCGTGCCGCCGCCGACGACGCGCCGGCGATCATTCACGTTCCGGATCTCGCGGCCGCGGCGCCGAACCCGGACCAAGCGGGCGGCGACCGCCGGCGCTCACGTCTCGCGTGGCTTCTCGACCGTGTCCGCGACCGAGACGACGAGTTGGTGGTGGTCGGGGAGGCCACCCACGACGACGCCGTCGATCCCGCACTCAGGCGTGGGGGGCGCTTCGACGCCGAGGTTCGGGTGCCCATCCCCGGCCCGGACGGCCGGCGGGCGATCCTCTCGATCCACGCCGCGGACCTCGACCTCGCTCCCGACGTCGACCTGAATGCGGTCGCGGCCCGGACACACGGATACACGGGGGCGGATCTGGAGGCGGTCCTCGTCGACGCCGCCACCCGGGCTGGTGCCGACGCGGCCACAGGGTCGCGCCCGACGGTGACGGCCGCACACGTCGAGGCGGCGCTCGACGCCGTGGCGCCGACGACCCTTCGAGAGGTGACCGTCGAGCGCCCGTCGCTCACCTACCGCGACATCGGAGGGTTGGCGGCGGCGAAACGCGAGGTGATCCGAACCGTCGAGTGGCCGCTTCGGTACTCGCGGCTGTTCGACCGCCTCGCCGTCGACGCGCCGACCGGCGTCCTCCTGTCCGGGCCGCCGGGTACCGGGAAGACGATGCTCGCCAAAGCGGTCGCGAACTCGACGGACGCGAACTTCTTCGCGGTCGACGGGCCGGAGCTGATGGATCGGTACGTCGGCGAGAGCGAACGCGGCGTCCGGGAGGTGTTCGAGCGAGCCCGTCGGGTCGCGCCTTCTGTCGTCTTCTTCGACGAGGTGGACGCCCTCGCACCGGCTCGCGCGGAGACCGACACCGGAGCGGCCGAGCGGGTCGTCTCACAGCTGCTGACGGAACTCGATGGCCTCTCTCCTCGGGGCTCGGTGGCGGTGCTCGCGGCGACGAACCGCCCGGACGCGGTCGATCCGGCGCTCCTCCGCCCCGGACGTATCGAGAAGCGCGTCGCGATCCCCTGTCCGGACGCCGAGGACCGCGCCGAGATTCTCGACATCCACCTCGAGAACGTGCCCACCCGCGGCGTCGACGTCGCGGCCGTCGCCCGGCGCGCGGCCGGCTACACCGGGAGCGACCTCGCGGCCGTCGTCCGGGAGGCGGCCCTACTCGCCATGGAGGATCACCTCCGGGCCGACGAACGGCCCGACGACGCCGACCTCGTCGTCGAGGGGTCACACCTCGAACGGGCGCTCGCGGTCACGGAGCGGTCGGTCGATCCCGACTGATCGGTTTGGGACGGCGTTCAAGAGGCGGCGGCCCAACGTGCACCCATGGACAAGCGAACCCTCGTCGTCGGCGTTCACGGCGTCGTCGCGCTCGGACTGGTGGCCTTCGGCGCGTATCGCGTCTCGCGTGGTGCGGTCGTTCCCGGCGTGCTCAACGTGGTCATGGCGGGTGTCGTGGTAGCCGTGGGTCGGTACGTCGCCGACATCGCTTGATCCCGGCTACTCCGCGGGCGTGCCGGGGGTGGCTTCCCCGTCCGGCGTCTCTGCTCCCGCGAGCGCCGGACTGTGGAGAACGAGCAGTCCGAACCCGACCTTCGCGACGGTGTCGAGGAGGGTGAACCCGAACGCCTCGACCGACGGCGACACGAGGCCGAAGCCCGTCCCGACGAGCCACCAGACGGGGTAGGCCGTCCACGACGCCCCGATCAGCACCCGGAGGGAAGCAAAGGTCGACCAAGTCGCCGCGTCCCGGTCCCGGGCCTCTCGCCCGAGGGCGACGACGACGAAATACAGCACACAGAGGAAGGCAACGGTGCTGATGCCCCACCAGACGTATCGGTAGGCTGGGACGCCGGACAGCGTGGCCGCCACCCCCGTCACGATCATGAACACGTCGGCGGCGACGGCGCCGAACAGCGTCTCGCGTTCCGCCCCGACGAACAGGCCGAGGCCGACCAACAGTAGCGGCGTGGTGAACAGCCAGTCGGCGTATCGGGCCCAGTGGAGACGTAGGGTGCCCCCCCGGACCGCTACCTCGGCCACGCCGACGCCGAGTGCCATCGCCAGATACGCCCCGCAGGCGACGGCCGGCACGAGTGCTGCGACGACGTGGACGCCTCTCGCGCGCGGCGTCTCGACTCTCCGGCCGCGGACCGCGAAGTACAGCGCCGCAACGCCCATCACGACCGTGCCGACGGCGAACCAGATCGACCCCGGTCCCGCGGTACCGATCACGGCCGGGACGGTCGTATCGCTCATCAACGACTACAAAGAGTGTCCGACGTGTTAGTAACCGCCCCAAACTCATGGGTGTGCGAGCGCGCGGGCGCGGACTAGCCCCCGGGCGCTCGTGTCCCGACCGCCGTTCCAACGGGAGGCAACGCCCGGAGTCGTCCTCCCGAATCGGCGGCGACGGGGCGCACTAGCTTGGTTCGTGATTGAAGCCACGGGACGCGTAGAATAAGGTATGACCGACGACACGGAGACAGAGACCGAGACAGAGGCCGACACCGAGGGGACCGACCAGGTCGTCGACCGCACGGAGGAGGAGGTCGTCGTCGACCTCGACTCCGCGGCCGCCTACGAGGAGCGCGTCGATCAGTTACAGGAGACCGTCGAAGAGCAACAGGACCAGATCGAGGAACTGGAGGATCTCCTGCTCGACCTGTCGGTGCGCGCCGCCGACGACCGAGGGATGGGCGTCTGTCCCGAGTGTCACGGCCCAGTCGAGAAGGTCAGCCGCTGGTTCGGGCCCACGACCATCGAATGTCGGCGTTGCGGGGAGTCGTTCCACGAGTACTGACCGTCCGTGTGTCGCTCTTCCCGGTCCGACCGGAGGCGGACGTACATATATCACCCCAACTGTGTTGGTATGCTTTTGAGGCAGGGGGAGTACATACATCAGATCACGGGGGCCACCCGGCCCGATACAGATGACTGACATAGAATCCATCCGCCGGAGCAAGGCCGTTCAGCGCCACACGGGGCTGACGTTCCACCTCGCGACGCGGTTGTTGCCGGAGCGCGTCCGCCACCCGACGTACGTCCTGTACGCGTTCTTTCGGACCGCCGACGAGGTGGTCGACGCGGCCGATCCCGGCCCGCCTGCCGAACAGCGCCGCGAACTCGAGCGCATGCGGGCGGCCGCGCTCGGCGAGCGCGAGACGGACGACCCGGTGCTCGCGGCCGTCGCCGACCTGCGGGCCCGCCACGACATCGCCCGCGAGGACGTCGACACCTTCGTCGATGCGATGCTGATGGACATCGAGAAGGCGCGCTACGACACCTTCGCGGAGCTCGAGACGTATCTCCGTGGGTCGTCGGTCGCGGTTGGGCACATGATGCTCGACGTGATGGATCCCGCCGAGGCCGAGCAGGCCCGCCCGCAGGCGGCCGCCCTCGGCGAGGCCTTCCAGCTGACGAACTTCCTTCGCGACGTTCGCGAGGACGTCCGCGATCACGACCGCATCTACCTCCCCGAGGCGACCCTCCGTACTCACGGGAGCTCCCACGCGGATATCGAGGCACTCGACCCGACCGACGGCGTCCGCGCGGCGATTCGCGCGGAACTCCGCCGAACCGAACGGCGCTACCACCGGGGCGTCGACGGCATCCGGTATCTCCCCCCGGACTGTCGGTTCCCGGTCCTCGCGGCGGCGGTGATGTACGCGGACCAGCACCGACTCATCCGCGAGCAGGGGTGCGACACGCTCTCGGCCCGTCCGAGCCTGACGGTCCGACGGCGGCTCTCTCTCGTCGCGCGGGCGTGGCTCCGGTGGCAGTTCGAGAGTGACCCGCTCCGGGTGTTTTACCGGGTGACGAACCTCGACCCCCCGACGGATGTCGACGCCGGAACCGCCGACGCCGTCGGCAGGGAGTCCATCCATGACCCGTCAGGTTCGGACTGACACCACGAGGGGTGTCCGCCCATGATCTCCGCCATCACGTCCTCGTATCTCGTGTACTTGGCCGTCACGGTGGGCGTTCCGCTTCTAGCCGTCGCGGCGCTCGCGCGCGCTCGTGGCGGTATTCGGACACCACTCGACGCCCTCGGGGTCGTGATCCTCATGGGCATCGCCTTCACCTACACGTTCGCGTGGGACGCCTACCTCATCGAGCGCGGCGTCTGGTGGTACGGCGACGGGGTCGTGGCCGGACGCGTACAGGGTATCCCGTTGGGGGAACTCTCCTTTTTCCTCCTGCAGACGGCGCTCACGGGGCTCTGGCTCTACGTCCTCGATCCGTCGCCCGATCCCTCGCGGCCGGCGGCCGTCCGCTCGCGGCCGGTTGGCCTTCTCGCGCTCGCCGTCGCCGAGGCGGCCGGATTGGCGCTGTTTTACACCACCGCCGGCTACTACCTCGGATACATCCTCCTGTGGGCCTGTCCGGTCCTCGGATTCCTCTGGGTGCTCGGCGGGCCCGTTATCTGGCGGTGTCGCCGAACCGTCGCGGCGGCGATTCTCGTCCCCACGAGCTATCTCTGGATCGTCGACTGGATCGCCATCGGGGCCGGCCTCTGGACCATCTCGCCGACCTACTCGACCGGCCTCGACGTCGCCGGTCTCCCGGTCGAGGAGATGGCGTTTTTCCTCGTCACGAACACGCTCGTCGCCTTCGGACTGATCCTCTATCGGTGGGTGCTCGCCCGGGCGGAGCGCCAAGGCCTCGCCGGCGGGCTTCGAGGGCTGGTTCCCCGCGCCGGCGTCGGGCGGGGCGACGGCCGGTAGACCGGCGCGTCGAGGCGGCCGCTATCATTCGTGATTCTATCGAGCGGTGCTTTATGACCACCCGGCGGTGGTATCCGCTGATGTCGGTCAATCGAACCAGGGATCGATCCGCAGCGGGGCTTGAGCCGGCACCCGATACGGACGACGATGTCGAACGGCTTCGATACGAACGTGACTACTGGCGTGGGCTCTTCGAGCAGGTGATCGAGGAGTATCCCAAGATGGGGCTCGTCATCGACGCCGACAACAGGGTCGCGTATCACAATCCCGAAGCCGAGGCGATGACCGGGTTCGACAAGGCGGCTGTCTTGGGCGAAGACGTCTACGACGCCTTTCCGATCGCCGAGGACGACGAGACGTTCGCCCAGACTGTCGCCCGCGAAGGGAGTTCGCGGAGCGAGACGGGGTACCGCCGTATTCCGACCGCCGACGGTGAGAAGTGGGCCCGCTCCAGCGGGGTGCCGCTCCGAAATCCCGAGGGTGAACTCGTCGGGGCACTGGAGACGACGACGGACGTCACCGAACTCGTCGAGCAACAGCAGACGCTCACCGAGGTGCAGTCACAGGTCTCGGAGGAGGTGGCGACCAAGGCCGACCAAGCGACCGAAACGACCGAACGGGTCAACGAAGCCATCGAGAACGCCCGGTCGCTGGCCGATGAGCAGGCCGACAACATGTCGGAAGTCGCCGAGGAAGTCGGCGCCCTGTCGGCGACCGTCGAGGAGGTGGCGGCGTCCGCCGAGGATATCAACGAACGCGCCAAGGAGGCAGAGCAACTCGCGGTCCAGAGCACCGAAGCCGGCAACGCGGCCATCGAGCGCATGGAAGGGGTCGCCGAGCGAAGCGACGAGGTTGCCGACCGCACTCACAACCTCGCCGAACAGGTCACGGCCATCGAGGATATCATCGACGTGATCAACGATATCGCCGAACAGACCAACATTCTCGCGCTCAACGCGAACATCGAGGCCGCCCGCGCCGGGGAGGCGGGCGACGGCTTCTCGGTCGTCGCGAACGAGGTGAAGTCCCTCGCGACCGAGGTCCAGTCCGAGTCCGAGCGCATCGAGGAGATCATCCACCAGACGCGCGAGGAAGCCGACAAGACCATCGACAGCATCGACGCCGTCACCGAGGAGATCCACGAGGGGACCGACACGATCCGTGATCTGGTCGACAATCAAGAGACCATCCTCGAAACGGTCGACGCCACCTCGACGGGCATGGAAGATATCGCGGAGGCGACGGACGACCAAGCGGTTCGCACCGAGGAAGTGGCGAGCATGGTCGACACCGCGGCCGACCGATCCCGGCGCGTCTCCGAGGAGATCGGTACCATCTCCGACGCCAACGCCGAACAGGCGGCGTTCGTCTCCGATATCGCGGTCGCCATCGAGCGACTCGAATCGACCATCGACCAACTGGACACGAGCAGCGCCGAGGACGCGGTCGTCGTCAACCGCGACAACGCCTGAGCGTCCGGACCGTCACGGAACTGCCGACGAGTGGCGTGGCATCCGTGCCCCCAAACGCTGGCGTGTGCCGGCCGTCGACCCGGCAGCTGGGAGTCGTCGTCGATATGGTGTGAGCAGATTGGCGGACGGGTACGTGCCTGTACGCCAATATTTTTTGATCCACTCTGTGCTCATCGACCGTGGCTCAGAACACGAGTTGGATCAGTCGGAGACGTACGATTCAGGCGTTAGGGACCCTCAGTGTCACAGCCATCGCTGGCTGTTCCGGCGGTGGTGGTTCTGGTGGACGCGAGTCTATGGAGACTGTCGACTCACCGGAACCAACCGCGGAACCGACAGAAACACAACAAAGAGGTAACGTCCCGGAGATTCCTGTCGAGGAGTTCGCGGCAATCTGGCTCGACGAATCCGGGCCCGAAGATCATGGCTCCGTCAGTTCCTTCCGTCCGACCCAGTTGCAGGCCAGCATCGGTTCCACACTCACCGAGGAGTCATATGGACTCGTCGCATACGACGATCTCAACTACGAGCCGGGAGACGTTCCACAGACGTTCATCCAGTGGATGGCCGCCCCCGTTCTCTCGAGTATAAAGGTGGACCTGATCCCGGAAACGACGTCGTCCGAGGAAGTTATTTCGGTCCTAGAAGAGAACGCGTATGAACACAGTCGGGACGTTGCGGACTACTCAGTGTACCGCAACCCCGCCGCCGATGCAGTTTACGGTGTCGGTCCCGATTGTGTCGTCATCGGCGTCAATTACAGTAACCCGTCACGCGTGGCACGGAACTCCCAACACGCGGAGGACGTCGTAGATCACATCAAAGAGCGTTCTCAAGCCGACCCGGGGTACTCCGATAGTATGGAGGACGGAATCAGAGCACTGGAGATTCACGATTCACTCGATATCTGGGAGTATGATAGTGATGCTGCCGACTTCGTCGACGGCCTCGATCCGCAATACCAACCAGACGTCGGCCTCACATCTGTCGATCTCGACACTGAGGTAAAATATGGCGTCTGGGTATTCCAAGATCAAAACCTTGCAGAGTGGGTCCACGCAGACCTACAGGAGGGTGGCTCACGCTACGAGTGGGAGCGGATCGACCAGACAGATAACGTAATCACGGCGGCCGGTGAGGCGACAATCAAACGCACGCTAAACGAACCATCCTCAAGCCTCGCCTTCCCGCTGATTTGACTACCGGGCCACTGTTCAAAGAACGGTGCCACGTGATTTTCGTGTGTCTGAGTGGCGACGCTGTCGGCAGCCGCCGAAACTCCAACCCCGGGATCTCGGCGAGACTGGCCGCTTAGAACGCAATCTGAACCAGTTTTTGCCCACGAACCGGCCGAACCCACACATCAGAGTTCCGCTACCCCCGTCGTCTCGACGACCAGTCCCCGATTTCATATCGCGATATACGATGTACGCCGTCGACGCGGGGGGCTTTTGTCCCTCGCGCGCCCAGTCGGGGGTATGGTCGAAAACGTGGCCCGCCTCGTGGCCGAACTCGACCCCGAGGATATCTATCTCCTCTCGGGTGTCGAGCAGGGGATGCGGTTCAGCGAGTGGGTCAACCGCGGGAAACTCCCCGACTACGCGGATCTGACGCCCGAGGAGGTCGAGTACCGGCTAGACCGGTGTATGCGACGCGACCTGATCGAGCGCCGGACCATCCAGTACGAAGGGTATCAGCTCACCTTCGAGGGGTACGACGTGCTCGCCTTGCACACCTTCGCCGAACGCGACACCGTCGACGGGGTCGGCGCACCCCTCGGTGTGGGGAAGGAAAGCGACGTGTACGAAGTGCAGTCCTACCGGCCGCTGGCGCTGAAGTTTCACCGCGAGGGGTACACCAACTTTCGGGAGGTGAACCGCGAGCGCGAGTACACCGCCGACCGGGACCACGTCTCGTGGCTCTACACTGCGCGCAAGGCGGCCGAACGCGAGTACGAGGCCTTGGAGACGCTGTATCCGGACGTATCGGTCCCCCAGCCGGTCGATCACAACCGCCACGCAATCGTGATGGCGAAGTTCGACGGCGTCGAACTCTCACGGGCGAAACTCGACGACGAACAGGTCGTCCCCGTCCTCGATCTGATCCTCGACGAGGTGGCGAGCGCCTACGACGCGGGGCTGATCCACGGGGACCTCAGCGACCACAACATCGCTGTCGCCCCCTCGGGAATCACGGTGTTCGACTGGCCCCAGTCGGTGCCGACCGACCACGCCAACGCCGCCGACCTCCTCGAACGCGACGTGTCGAATCTGATTGGTTTCTTCGCGCGGAAGTACCCCCGTCTCGTCCCCGACGTCGACGGCGGGGCCGTCGCCGACGCCGTCGCCGACGGCGCCTTCGAGTCGGTCCGAGAGTTTGCGGCGAGTCGAAGTTCTTAAGCCCGACCGACGGGTAGCTCCGTCAACTCGCTGGTAGACGGGCCTCCAGCGGGCACCCGACTCGTCGGGACGACATGTGGCTCGCCAACTGGCGACGCTGAATCGCAAGCGCCCGTGGTGACACTATGGCACGAAGCTTCTACTCCCACATCCGGGACGCGTGGCAGGACCCCGACGACGGGGCCCTCGCCGAACTGCAGTGGCAACGAAAGCAGGAGTGGCGCGACCAGGGCGCCATCGAACGCATCGAGCGCCCGACCCGCCTCGATAAGGCGCGCAACCTTGGCTACAAGGCCAAACAAGGCATCGTCGTGGCCCGAACCTCGGTCCGCAAGGGCGGGGCCCGCAAGCGCCGGTTCAAGGCCGGCCGACGCTCGAAGCGACAGGGCGTCAACCGGATCGGCCGCCGCAAGAGCATCCAGCGCATCGCCGAGGAGCGTACCTCGCGGAAGTATCCCAACCTCCGCGTCCTCAACTCCTACTGGGTCGGGGAGGACGGCTCCCAGAAGTGGCACGAAGTGATCCTCGTGGACCCGGAACACCCCGCGATTCAGGCCGACGACGACCTGAACTGGATCTGCGACGACTCCCACAAGGGCCGCGCGTTCCGCGGCAAGACCAGCGCCGGCAGCAAGGGTCGCGGCCAGCGTGAGCGCGGCAAGGGGACCGAACACACCCGGCCGAGCATCGGCGGCGACCGGCGCCGCGGCAAGTAACGCCGTCCTTTTCCGCTTTTCGCGCACCGACCAGCCTCGGCGCTAGCTCTGCGTGAATAAACTGTATGTCGCGATACGGAACCCGCATGGATGGCTCGCACTCACCGACAAACGATTAGTACCCGGAGCGCCGACTCCTTCGTCATGTCACAGACCACTGCCGCGGCCGCCCGGCGGGCCGATACGCCGGCCGGGGTGTAGCGTGTCCGAAACCGATCTCCCGCCAGTCTACGGGGGCGAAACGCTCCACGTTCACCTCGACTCCGGCGAGGCTGAGGCCGAACCGATCTCCCCCGCGGACGCCTCCCGCTTCCTCGGCGGGAACGGCTTCGCGGTCAAGGCGGTCCACGACCACGTGCCCAGCGACGCCGACCCGTTCGACCCCGAGAACGTCGTTGCCTTCGCTGTCGGGCCGATGAACGGCACCCCCTTCCAGTCGACGAGTCGGGGGGTCGTCGGCTTCGTCAGCCCCCAGACCGACGGCTTCTTCGACAGCACCTTCGGCGGCACGTTCCCCCGCGCCCAGAAGACGACCGGCTTCGAGTCGATCGTCCTTCACGACGCCGCCCCGGACCTCTCCTACGTCCGGATCGACGCGGACGGCGCCGAGGTGGTGCCGGCGCCCGACCTCGCGGGACTCGACACCTACGAAACCTGTGCCGCGGTGGCCGACCGGATCGCCGACGAGGACGGCCCCGACGCCGAGGACGTCCACGTCATCGCCGCGGGGCCGGCCGGGGAGAACCTCGTCCGCTTTGCCTGCCTGCTTCACGACTCCGAGATGCGCGAAGGCGTCGCCGGCCGCGGCGGGCCCGGTGCCGTCCTCGGATCGAAGAACATCAAGGCCGTCGCAATCGAGGAAGGTGACTTCCGGCCCGACCCCGCCGCCGACGGTGATCTCCGTGACCTCGTCGGCAGCCGGATGGGGCCGCTGATGGCGGAGACGGAGATGCTTCAGGACTACGGCACCAGCGGCCTCGTCAACCCGATCAACGAGATGGGGAAACTCGGCCGGCGGAACAACCGGGTCGAACAGGCCTCTCGCGAGGAAGCCGAGGCGATCAGCGGCGAACGCATCCGCGAGGAGTACGTCACCGAGGACACCACGTGTGCGAACTGTGCGGTCGCCTGTGGCAAACACGTCACCATCGAGGGCGAGGGTGTCACCGACGGAAAGATCCCCGAGTTCGAGAGCCTCTTCGGGACCGCGACGATGACCGACGTCTTCGACGCCGAGCGTGTGATGAAGGCAAACGACCTCTGTGACCGGTTAGGGATGGACACCATCTCGTGGGGGGTCTCGGTCGCCTTCGCGCGCGAGTGTTACGACGAGGGGCTCCTGACCGACGACGACTCCCCGTACCTCGCCTTCGGCGACGCGGACGGCTTAGTCGAACTCGCGCGGCGGACGGCCCACCGCGAGGGATTCGGCAACCGTCTCGCCGAGGGGTCGTTTCGCCTCGCGGCCGAACTCGACTCCGAGGCCGAGCATTACCTCCACGGCGTCAAGGGTCTGGAGTTCGCCGCCCACTCACCCCGCGGCCTGAAGGGGATGAGCATCGGCTACGCCACGGCCACCCGTGGCGGGTCGCACCACGACACCCGCCCCACGCTCCAGTACGACGGTGAACACACCGAGACCACGGAGGGGACCCCCGAGTTCGCCGCCCGTACCCAGCATTTCACCGCCCTCGGCGACTCGCTCACCCAGTGTCGGTTCGTGAGCGAGGGTGGTTGGGGGAAACGCGTCACCGACCGCTACCGCGACGCGATCAACGCCGCGACCGGATGGGAGCTCTCGACCGAGGACGTCGAGCGGATCGGCGAGCGGATCTACAACCTCGAACGCCTCGTCAACGTCGAACGCGGCGTCGCCCGCCGCGAGACCGACACGCTCTCTCACCGGGTGATGCACGAACCCATCCCCGAAGGACCGAGCGAGGGGATGTACTGCCCGCCCGAAGAACTCGACGCGATGCTCGACGAATACTACGAGTTCCGCGGCTGGGACGACGACGGCGTCCCCACGCCCGAGCGTCTCGATACGCTCGACATCGTCGAGTACGCGGACTGACCGGTGTTTTTACGCCGTCTCCCAGTATCCGGCGACGAACCACGCCCCGACGGCGACGACGGCCGCGGCGAAGACGAACACCCAGAAGGTGGCCCAAGCGCCCGCGCCGAGGCTTCCAGTCCGGGCCCAGACGGCGACACCGGCCAGACCCGCAGCGACGAACGGTACTAAGAACGGCAAGTCGGTCCACGCCCCGCCGGTGTTGCGGTATTCGACCGCGTACGCCCAAGCGTTGCCGACGGTGAACTGAAAGATGACGAGTCCGAACAGCCCCGAGACGAGGGCACGGACGGCCGTCTCGCCGGTCACCGTGCCGGCGCGTGATAGCGAGACACCGATTCCGACGAGGAGGACGACGATCATCAGGGCGTGCCACGGGCGAAGGTGATCGCGGAGGGCCATGGGTGGCGACTCGCCCGCGGGGACAAAGAGAGTGGTGTCCTCGGCCGGATACAGCTTTTTCATCCCCCGAGGTCTTGCCCCGGACGCACTTCGATGGATCGGGACCGTCTCCTCGCGACCACACCGCTCGCCGCGGCGGTGCTGTGGGGCGGGATGTACGTCGTCAGCAAGTGGGGGTTCGACGCTATCCCCCCGCTGACGCTCGTCTTCCTGCGGGTCGCCTTGGGTGCGCTGGCGCTGTATCCCACCGTCCGGCTGACGACGCCCGCCCGCTCGTTCACCCGTCCGGAGTGGCGCCGCCTAGCCGGCCTCGCCGTCTGGCTGACGGCTGCCCTCTCGACGCAGTTCGTCGGCACCGAGTTGACGAACGCGAGTTACGGGTCGCTGCTGACCGTCTCGACGCCCGTGTTCATCCTCGCACTCGGCGTGACGGCACTCGACGAACGACTCACCCGTCACAAGGCCGGCGGGACCCTCCTCGCGGCCGCCGGCACCCTCGCCGTCCTGTCCGGCGGTGGTGGACCTAGAGGAGCCGTCCGCTCGTCCACCACTGGGACCGCTCTCGGTGTCGGACTGTTGCTCGTCTCGTCGCTCTGTTTCGCCGCCTTCACCGTCTTCGGAAAGCCGCTCGTCCGCCGATACTCGGCGCTCGAAACCGTGACCTACGCCACCGTTCTCTCCGTGCCACTGTTCGGACTGCTGGTTCCCCTCGACGCCGTGTGGCGACCGGCCGCCTTCGCCTCCGTGTCGCTCACCCTCCCGGTCGTCGGGGCCGTCCTCTATCTCGGCCTCCTCAGCACCGCGGCCGCGTGGTACTGTTGGTACAAAGGCATGGAGTACGCGGACGCGAGCAGCGTCGGCGTCTTCTTTTTCGCCCAGCCGGTCGTCGGCATTCTCCTCGGCGTTGCCCTCCTCGGCGAGTCTACCGGTCCCGGGTTCTTCCTTGGCGGGGCGCTCCTCGCCGCCGGCGTCTACGTCGTGACCCGTGCGGACGAGTCGTCTAACACCCCGTGAACGCTCCCGCTACGCCCGGTTGCTATCGTCACATGTGATTTATCGTTCCGTGCCCGACGACACACACGAACGGCACGGATTTATCCACCTCGGCCTCCGAGGGTGGCGTATGAGTGGGCTCTCGCTCGATGCCACGCAGTTGGACCGGTACTCGCGGCACATCATCATGGACGAGGTCGGCCCCGAGGGACAGAAGCGACTGTTAGAGTCGAGCGCGGTCGTCGTCGGCGCCGGCGGACTCGGCGCGCCCGTCATCCAGTATCTCGCGGCCGCGGGCGTCGGCCACATCGGCGTCGTCGACGATGACGAGGTCGAACGCTCGAACCTCCAGCGGCAGGTGATCCACGGCGACGCCGACGTGGGCCGTCCGAAAGTCGACAGCGCGAAGGACTTCGTCACGACGCTCAACCCCGACGTCGACGTCGACACCTACCAGACCCGTCTCGACCGCTCGAACGCGGATCTGATCGAGGACTACGACGTTGTCGTCGACGCCTCCGACAACTTCCCGACGCGCTATCTCGTCAACGACACCGCTCGACTCGCCGGGACTCCCGTCTCTCACGGCGCCATCTACAAGTTCGAGGGACAGGTGACGACCCTCCATCCCGACGGTCCCTGTTATCGGTGTCTCTTCCGCGAAGCGCCCGAACCGGGAACGGTCCCCGACTGTGCCACCACGGGCGTCCTCGGCGTCCTTCCGGGAACCGTGGGCTGTATCCAAGCGACAGAGGCGGTGAAGCTCTTGCTCGACGCCGGCGATCCGCTGGTCGGCCGCATGCTCTTCTACGACGCGATGGACATGACCTTCGACACCGTTCCCTACGCCGAAGACCCCGACTGTCCGGTGTGTGGTGACGACCCCATCGACTCCATCGAGGACGTGGAGTACGCCGACGGCTGTGGCATCGGCGCCGGCGCCGACTGAGTCCGGCCACGTCGGCGACCCGAACGAAATCCTTTAGCGCCCGCGCGGAGCAAGTGGATATGCGGGACCGTGGGTTAGCTTGGTATACTTCGGGCCTTGGGTGCCCGTGACCCCGGTTCGAATCCGGGCGGTCCCACTACGTACAAGTACGTTTTCCCGGGTTTCCTGATAGGTAGCGGCCGCTCCGCGGGGTGGTCCGCATGAGCGTCGATCACCCGCTCGACGTCCGCGTCGACCTGGACGACGACGGGAGCGCCCGCGCCGTCGTCACCGAACGCCGCGAACTCGAGATCGACGACCTGTTCGTCGACGGCCGACTCGTCCTGTGGGAGGACGACGCCGGATGGTCCGGCTACACCCGCGAGGAGATCGACGACGTCGTCGTCTACCACTACATGAACACGCGGTTCGACGAGGACCGGTGGATCGACAGGACGATAGTCGGCGAGCAGGCCGTCCGTGAGGCGATCCGCCAGCATATTCGGGACCCGCTCGCTGGTGAAGCGGGGCGGTTCCGGCGGGGGTGCTCTCCACCATGAGCACTCAGGTCACACCCGAACTCAACGAGATGGAGGTCGTCGCACTCCGCAAAATCCTGTTCACAGTAGCTGGGTCTAACGGTGTCGAAGATGATGATGAGACGACGGCCCTCGAAGCCGCTCACCAGTTCGTCGAGCGGATCGAAGCGCTAGAACGGGAGAACGAACGCCTCCGGTCGGAACTTGAGGAAGTCAAGAACGACTCGGAGCTAGCCTTGGCGGTCGCCGGCGAGACGGCCGACCGAAGCCGCGCCGACGGCGGTCCAAGCAAGACTAAGCGCGCGGAACTCCTATCGCGGAACGAGATTGTCCGACAAGCGGTCACGAGCGGGACCGGCGGGGCCGTGACCGGTGGCAACGTGATCGACATGGCGAAGCCGTCGACTAACCTATACCACCGCCAGGTTCGGGACGCGTGGGACAAACTCGTCGCTAAGTGGTCGTCGCTTCGAGTCGATGAACGCGACGACGAGGACAACCGTCTCGTAGCCGACGCCGAACATCTTGAGGACGAGCTCGTCCGTCTCGTCGACCAAGACCTCAGCGACGAGAACCTCACTGAACAGTTCAGCAGAGGGGGACGATAGACACATGATCGCGACCCACCTGTCGAAGCCCCCACCACGAAAGTAGGCTGTAGTCGACTCAAAGTGTAGTTGTGTAAGTATGTATTCGTTAGAGTCAGGTAAATAGGCTGTAGCGGTGTGTAGCGGAGCGTTTTCGATGTATCAGCGACTCTCAGTACCTTCGTACGCTCTGCTGAACGGTTCAGAGCATACCGGTGAGAACCGCTGCTTTTCGAGGCTACCGGAGCCGACGACCGACTAGGAAGCCGACCCGCCAGTAGTGTAGTTCCTGAGAGTAATCGTCCGGGTCGCGACGGTCGACAACGCCGCAAAAGACGCCTTCAACGAAGGCGTGCCACTCTCGGTATGTCAGGCTCCCCGCGACGGGAAGCGAGAGCATGGTGTCGGACTCGTCGACCACGGTTCACCTCCGGTCGTCGACGTCGACGCCCAACTCCTCGAGGACGTCGTCGCCAAAGTCGACGCCGTCACGACGCGGGGGAGAGTCAGGGACGAGGTGCCACTCGCCGGGGTCGGCGCGGAACTCGCGCCACTTCATGACCCATCACCGCCGAGACGTCGACCGACGATCCGAGCGACGCGCCGGGACCACTCCGCGGGGGACGTCAGCAACGCCACCAAGAACGCCCACAACGGGACCGACTGAAAGAGCCACGCGGGTGCGTCCGCGGGCATCATGTGTCTCGGCCCTCCTTGTCGCGATAGACGATCCGCGGCCGAAGCGCGTCGACGGCGCGGTCGTCGACGTCGAGATCGTCGCGGAGTCGGTCGTCGTCGACGTCGTCGCGACGCTCGGCGAGGGCCACGACCGCCGCGGCGACGGTTTCGACGCGGGGACGAATCTGGTAGACGAGCGTCGCGAGAACGACGATGAACGTCGCGACGTCCACGGGCGAGCCGAGCCAACCGACGTCGATCATCAGCTGGTAGTCACCCCCTCGATGATGCCGAGCAGGGGTCGGACGAGCCATAGGGCCGCACCGAGGACGACCAGGAGGACGACGACGCCGACCACGGTCGACCCGCCGCCCGGAACGGCGTCGGCAGCGTTCCCGGCATCGTCGACGACGTCCTCCGCGCCGCCAACGACGTCCCCGACGCTCGGGCCAGGGACGTCGACCGAATCGTCGGCGTAGCTCGGCTGTTCGAGCGCCGTGTCCCAAATGGCGTTTCCGACGCCGCCGACCTCCGAGGGTATGTCCGCCTCAAGCGGCGACCGACCCTCGAGGACGGCCTCGCCGACGGCGCGACCCGCCGCCACGGGGTAGCCCAGGGGACCGGTCGGGAGAATCATGCCGAGTTAGCCCTCCCCGCCCATGGCGATCGCGACGAAGCCGACCAGGAGCGCCACGCCCGCGGCGCCGAGAGACGCGATGGACGGGACCGATAGTCCCGAGTCGGACGGATTGACGACGACGTCGCCTTGGGTGGCGCCGTCCTCGCTCTCCGGTCCTTCGCCGGGGGACCCTTGGTTGAGGTTGAGCGCGTCCGAGAGTTGACCGGTCGAGAGGTCGTTGAGCGGAGTGCCGCCGACGGTCCCGTCGGTAATCAGGTCGTTACTGTACGTCTGTTCGTTGTCGTCGAGTCCTGCGTCGTACCAGTTCGTAGCCATGTCAGTTACCTCCAAGTAGGGCGGCCGCGCCGGCGAGCACGAGCACGACCGCGGCGACGCCGGCGCCGATCATGCCGCCGCCGCTGCCGTAGGTTTCCTCGGCCGCCTCCTCTGCCGCGTCGGTCGGCGCGTCGACGCCCCAGTTGCCGGGGTCAGATCCATCGAAGGGGGCGATGATCGCGCCGCCGTCGCCGTCGTTGACCATGCCGGGACGGTTGGCGGGATCAGTCTCGTTGTCGGGGCCGCGTTGCTCGCTGAAGTGGTCGGGTTGGCCGCTGTTGTCGACGGCACCAGCGCGGTCGCGAACCTCGAAGCGGGCGATGGTCGCGGAGCCAACGTCGAGACGATAGTGCCCCGGAGACGACGGGAGGGTCACATACTGGCTGTAGTACGCACCCTGATAACTCGGGTATCGCTTGTGGACCTCTCCGCCGGCGTCGATCACGCGCACCTCGCCGGTGGGAACGTCGTCGTCGGAGTGGATCGTGATGTTCCCCGTCGCGGACGGCGGCACCCAGTCGGTGTTTTCCTCGGCGGACATGGTGCCGGTGCCGGTCCCCTCGGGATCGGGAGAGTAGTACTGTCGATGTTGACCGCCGACGGTAAACTCGATCAAAAGCTCGCCGTCGTACCCGGTCATGCCGACCACCCCACGATGACCGCGATGATCGCGACGACAGCCGCGAGCACCCCGACGCCGATGCCGCCGGACGACCCGCCGCTCGACGACCCTCCGGTCGGCCCGGACGAATCGGGATAGATTTGAGGTTCGCTGCTCGTCGGCCCCGATGTGGGCACGTCACCAGCTGGTGGCTCAGGCTGACGAACCACGGGCCGATCACCGGACGATCCGCCGGACGATCCACCGGACGAACTGCCGGACGATCCACCGGACGAACCGCCAGACGATCCACCGGACGAACTGCCGGACGATCCACCGGACGAACCGCCAGACGATCCACCGGACGAACCGCCGGACGAACCGCCGCCGGTTGAGACGCCGAAGTGCCGCAGGGCCTCGTCACGTTGCGACGGCGTGAGGGCGCCGGCCTGTGCCAAGTTGCGCGCCTGAGTGGGCGACCGTACGTCGATACCGCCGACGCGGATGCCGGCGCTCGACGAGCCGCCGGTCGATCCGCCGCCGGTCGATCCGCCGCCCGACGAGCCGCCGGTCGATACGCCTAGCTGTTCAGCGACGGACTGCGGGATGATCCCGTCGTCGACGGCCTGCTCGAACCCGCCCGCGTTGGTCGCGTTGAGAGCCGTCATCGGGTCGATGAGGTCCCGACTGCTGGCCTCCTCGATGAGGCTCACGGCGACCCCTCCATCATCTCCATGCGGAGTGTGACAGCCCACCTCGGCGCCCCCATCCGTCGAAGTGCCTCGCGCTCGTAGTACTTTTCTCGGCGCTTCTCGCGCCTGTTCTGTGCGTCTTGCCGTGCCTGTTCGCGTCGTTGTTCTTGATGCATATCAGACTGTGTACTCATACCGGAAGTGGCTGATAGACGGGCTGGCCTCGCTCGTGTCCGCTCGGTTGAGATAGGCGCGGGGTTGGAGCGTGCTATCGAACACGTCGAGATCGTAGGAGATCGTGACCCTGTCCCCCGACGTGATCGACACGGCCGACGTGTCGACCGATACCGTCTCGGCGCTGTCAAACTCCCAATTCTCCGGTGGGACCGGCGACCCGTTTTTGCTAACCGAGACGACTGACAAAATCGGGATGCCGTAGTGGCCGCCCGATCCGGTCGTCGGGATAACAAAGTCACTCTGTCCGTCCGCGCTGGCGTCGACAGATGCCTCACGGTCGCGGAACTTGAACGCCGAGTCGGCCATCTCCGACGCCGGGATGCGGGCCGAGTTGACGGCCGCGTCAGACGAGTCGAGTATGTCAAACTCGACGGCTTCGGTGGCCGTCGAACCGCCCGGCGAGACGCCTCTCGCTTGGACCGCCTCCCATTGAGCGAAGTCGGCTGGGGCGGCCGTCGGGGCCGAGAACCTTCCCGTTATTTTCCCCGATAGGTCGGGGACTTTCGTGGCGGTGATGCTCTTGATGGAGTAGACCTTATTTGAATATTCGGGTGGCGAAAAGTCGCCGTTGTAAGCTGTGGTAATGTCCACATATTGCGACTCATACGGGTAGCTCGTGGCTGATCCGTAAGCGGAGTAACCGTAAGTTGACCCATTCTTGTCGACAACGACATAATACGGTGTGCCGGCGGATAGCGGTTCCTCAATTGTGAAGGAATCGCCCGAAAAAGATTTGCTCGCTATCACCGAATCCGAAGAATCGAGGATATAGGCGGTTAATCCGCTATCCGTTCCCGAAAATAGCGTTGCGGACACGCTCTTAAGATCCTTGGACGGGACGATTTTGACTCCCGTCTTTTCGGAACCAGAGCCGTTTTGATCATCAGTCTCCGTCGTGGCCGTTGAGGTGTCGGTCCCACGGATAACGTAATCGTCCCCGCTCTGTTCGTATGCGCTACTCAATTCGGCTCGGATGTTGAGCGGATCGACTACCTCTGGCACCGGCCTGTCTTGGAGTAAGAGTAGCAACTCCCGCGTTCGGCCTTTCGTAAGTTCGTCGATCAGTGGCTTGATCGACTGAGTGATGTCACTCACAGCTATTCACCTGCCCACGCTCCCGCGACGGTTTGACTTGCATCGTCCGGGTTCAGGAACCGGATTTCGTCGATGTCCCACTTCTCGAAGCTTGCCGGGGCTTCGACCGGGAGCGTGAACGTCGTCCCGCTCGTGGTCGTGATCTCGATGTCGACCGACGTGTCGACGACGGTCAGCACGATCTCCTTGACGACCTCGGACGGATTGACCGTGATCGGGTAGCTCGACGACTTGAACCCGCCGCCCTCGGGGTAGTCGTTGGTGTCGAGACTGCCGCGGTTGCTCACCGAGACGGGTGTGGCGTTGCTCCCGCGGACGGCCTGACTGAACTGTTCGCTGGGCATCAGAGCCACCCCCGGAGGACACGCGAGAGACCGCCCGCGTACTCGACGACCACCGAGACGTTGAAGTCATACGCGAAGTCGTCGGCGGTGTTCGTCACCTCGACGCCGATGCTCCGGCCGCTCCGAACCTCGCGGGCGACCGGGAACGAGAATCGGTCCCCGTCGCCGGCAACGTAGTCGCGACCGCGGTACGTCAGCAGGGGCACCCGCCGCTCGGTTTCGTCGTCCGGCTCGACGTCCTTGAACGGCTGGACCTCAAGCGCGAACTCGCAGCCGCGGTAGATCCGCACGTCGATCCGCTCAATCGTGGCGGCGCGCTCCATTTCCTTCGTCAGCTTACGGGATGCACCCGGCTCTACCGAGTCTGAAAAATGGAAGGTATCGCGCCGCTCGTCTGCCTGGGTCATGATCGACCCCTCAGTTCTGAACCTTTCCGTAGTACAGCTTGCCGTCCGATTCGTCCGGGTCGATCTCGTAGCCGTCGCTCGTGTCGTCGGCCTCGATGCGCACCTCAAGCTGGCGACCGGGGCCGGCGAGATCGCCCTCGGCGCTCATGGCCGCCTCGATCACGCGCTCGGTCCGCTCGTCGCCTGCGGAGTCGCGGAGTTCCTCAAGGCTCTCGAACGTGGTGCTCGCGAGGACACGGTCGCCCTCCGAGTCAGTGACCGCGAGTACGACGTCGCCGCGGATCGGGTCACCTGCGGACGTGGCGGCTCCGTCGCCGGTAGCGACGAGATCCAGATAGACGAAGCCGGTCGCGGCCGACCGATTCTCCGGCCCATACCCGTGATAGAGCACTTGGTCGTCGTTGACCTGCTTGCTCCAGACCGGCACCTCGGTCCCGGCTTTGAGATCATCCTGATCGAGATCCCCCGCTCGGATCGTCTTCTTGTTGCCGAGTCCGGCCGCACGCGGGTCGACAACGAGTTGTCGGGGCACCTCAGAGCACCCCCAAGCCGCTGTCGGCGTCTTCACCGGTCGCCGGGTTCGTGCCGATCACGTCGCCGAGAAGACTGTTCGCTCGGTCGCCGAGATAACTCCCGATACTCTGCGTCATGCTGAATACGGCGAAGCCGAGGATGAGCGAAACAATCGTGAAGACCGCTCCCGCGGACGTCAGGTCGATGTTGCCCATCCCAAAGGGCAGCTTCGCGTTGGTGGCTTCTTCTGCCATGCGTGTCAGGCGAGGGGCTAATACCGCAAAAAACGGCAGATAGGTGGGGTAACTCAGTGATTGAGGGGGGATACCCTTGCCATGTTTGATACCTCCCGGCGTCGAAGTGGGGGCATGCCCTTTGTCGGCCCTCTCGGGGCGCTTCTTGTCGGGTTTATAGTGGCCGCCGCCTGCGAAATTTTGGGTAATCAGAGAACGCGAGGATTCACGCGCTTCGCGTTCGGGGTGGTGGCACTGCGAGCCTTCGGCGTAAGCGTGCCCGGGCTGGCGAGTTTCGGGGGCGACGTATGGGGGCTGCTCCCGCTATGAACGGAAAACAGGAACCAGAGAAATCGACGGATAGGCAGTGCAAACACTGCGGTCTGTGGTTCGACCGTCGGGGACATATCCCCCATCAACGGAACTGCGACTTCGAGCAGTACGACCGGACGATCGTCCCACTCGTCGATGACGGGGAGGGTGGCACCGGCGAGGCACTAGACGACGCACACCCCACCCCAACCGACGACGTCGGGGGTGGGGGCACACCCGACGGGCCGACCCCGACGAACGACCTCGCCCGGACCGACGGCGCCGGCCTCGGCCTCGAGGGGCCGCCCAAGCCGTCGACCGACGTGGATGATGATAACGTCGGATGCTGTGATGACCCGGCCCGTCGGGCGCTCGATCTAGGAGCGGAGTTGGTTCTCGAGGACGGGACCACCGTCCTCGCCCAGCGGGGTGACGAACTCTGTGATGCGTGTGGAGCGCTTGTCGAATCAGACGGGAGCGTGCGCCGATGAGCGACGACGGTATCCTCCCGTCCGACGCGGTCGATGTCGGTCCGAGCGGGCCGACATCCTCGAGCGAGGCCGCCGCCGACGCGACGGCGGACCACGCTGCCGCCGAAGGGACTGACGCCAGCGAGACGTCAGGCATGGGGTCGACCGACGCGCTTCGAGACATGCTCCTGTCGACCGACCCGTCGCCTTCGCTCGCCGACGTCGACAGTCCGTGGAATCCCGATCTCGGTGGTCCCTCGCGTATCTATCGGGCGTTCATGAAGATGGGCAACTTCGACGGGATGCCCGCCGCTCTCGACCTTGTGATCGGCTTCGGTGAGACGCTGAAAACCGTCTCTCTCGACGAGCCGGACGACGCCGACGGCGACCAGGAGGACACCCCGCTCGACTTCGAAGGGGGTGACGTAACGTGAGCGCGAGCGGCCCGATCTACGACACCGGGAACCCGTGGACCGACGGCTACAATATGGCCGTCCTGGGGAAGACGCAGACGGGGAAGACGTCGACCTGTCGCGAACTCCACCAGACAACGCCGCGCGTTTCGGTATGGCTCAACGAAACCGGGATCGACCGCGTCGACGACGTTCCCGGTCACACAGTGCAGTCTATCGGCGGTCTGAAAACGGCCTTCGCGAACAACGAGTATGCGATTGAATGGGTGAGTCACGACCGGCAGCGCGACGTCCTCGAACTGCAGAAGTTCCTCTTCCAGGTGGCCGACAACACCGACCGAGAGCTCATGATGCAGGTAATCGTCGACGAGGTCCAAGACATCGCCCCACAGGACGCGACGAGCGAAGACATGGAGGCGGTGAAAGCCGTCCGTCGGTTCTGCAAGCGGGGTGTGAAGCGGAACATCAAGTTCGTCGCGATCACGCAGGACCCGACCGCCTACGACAAGCAGGCGCTCCGGCAGTCAGAGTACCGGCTCATCTTCGATATGGCAAACGAAAACCGGAAGTCATCGGTTCTCCGGAAGATGGGCTTCGACTGGGGCGCCGTCGACGCGACGCCGGACCGGTACACGGGTGTCCTTCACGACGACTCGGGGACCGTTCTCGACGAGGGCGTGAAAGCGGAGGCGCGGTTTGCATGACCCAGCGCCGAGCGAACGAGCGACAGGGGGAGGCCGCCGACGAGATCGTGGCGAAGGAACTCGGCGGCGAACACGTCCCCGGCGAAGCGGAGTGGTACGACGTCGTCCTCCCGAGCGGGACGAAGGTCGAAGTCAAGTCGACGCACATCCGCCTCAAGGACGGGAGCGAAGGCCGATTTCGGCTGTGGGAAGATCAACACCGCTCGCTCCTGTCGGCCGACTCGTCGGGGACCGCGTGGTACGCGTTCGTCCTCTTCGGTCAAGACGACGAGCTCCTCAGCATTCAGCGCCGGCGCCCGTCGACGGTGACCGACGCCATCGACGATGTCGGAGAGGGCGATCCGTGGAACCTCGCTCGGCATTGCGAGCGACAGAGTCGGCAAAAGAAACTCCCGTGGTCGGAGGTGATGGACGCGTGACCGAGAATCGGGGGGTTCTCGGAAGATTCGACGGCGGAACCGTGCCCGAACACCCCCGTGAACTGGTGTTCCCCCCGGTCGAAGGCCGGTTTACTTCCGCGAAGCGGGCAACCCGGAAGGTGACTGAACCATGATGACGGAACCGTACGACGAACGCGACGGTCGGCGGGTGTGGCTCTCCCGTGCCGAGGTCGACCGGCTCCTCGAGGCGACCGACGACCCGCTCCACCGCGTCGCCTTCCGCCTCGGCGCCGAGTGTGGGCTCCGGAGCCACGAGGTCGTCGACGTCAAGCCGGGCCACATCGTCGACGGCGGCGAAGCCGGGACCATGCTGAAGGTGCCGGAGGGGAAGGGCGACAAGTACCGCGAGACGCCGATCCCGGATCCGCTCGTCGAAGTGATCGACGTCGCCGCCGGCTACGCTGGCGTGGGTCATGACGAGACGCTCGTCGACCGGTCGACGCGGTCCCTCCGCAACTGGACCGAGGACGTCCGCGGCCTACTTGTCGACGAGACGGGCGAAGACCGGTGGCGGTTCCTCACCTTTCACGACCTGCGGCGGACGTGGGCGGGGCAACTCGCAAACGCGGATGTCGACGAGACGGTCGCGCTTCGGTGGGGCGGCTGGAACGACCTCGAGACGTTTCTAGACCACTATCGGGGGGAGGCTAATCCTGCTGCGCAACGTCGAGAGCGAAATAAGGTGAATTGGCTCTAGAATTCCGAATTGTTACCTAGCATATCGACCGGTCCGCCTACGGCATCTATGATTGGTTCTGGTTCTAGTCCCAGTAATCTTCTAAGTTCATTTGTAAACTTCTCTTGAGAAAAATATCGCCTATCGATGTCGGAGAAATTATGACCCGAGCTTCTGATGGCCTCTCTAATTTGTTGTGAGGAAATGTCCCAGCCATCGCGTCGTGCCCAATCCAACGTTACGACAATTCCTGCCGTGACGAGAGGAGTGGAAAAGCTGGTACCCTGATCAATCACTGGTCCTCTTTCTTCACTCTTCCACACCCAATGACTCGGAGCTAAAATATCTGGTTTTCTATCAGTAAATTCAACATTATGTCTCCAAGGTTCTGTGTTCTGATTTTCTGAACACGATTCCCCTGGGATACATCCACGGTTGCTACAAAGGGGAACTTCTGAGGATCGCTCATCTTCCCTTTGGACCCAGATTGCATTTGGCGGGAAACCGCCGTTACTTGTCTGGTAGTTATAACCATCAATTGATGCAGTACACTTTGTAACTGCACCTCCGACAGAAATGACTAAGCTGGAAAGTGATGGGCAGCAAACTGACTCTACGTGAGGATGATTCCCGGAAGATGCAACAATTGTTATGCCTTGATCAATGGCTTCTTCGGCGACTTCACATAGGGCACATTGAGATATTGCCTCAGTACAATCTCGATCTTCATCTGAGACGTGATCTGCTCCAACAGACAAATTAAGGACATCAACTTCACCATATTCCATTGCGAGACCGATAGCTTTCATCAAATATGAATCGCGACTCTTTCCGGACTCGTTGACCACTTGGAAAAACTGGTACTCTGGATTATCTGTAAATCCTGCCAGGATATCGATTATCTTGTATCCATGACCACAAGTCCCGTCAACACCCGAGTCAATAACATCGAATGTTCTCCCGACAGTATTATAATTCCTAAATTCATCGCCGGGATCGTAGATTGAATCTAAAATTCCTACCGTGACCTCATTATCTTCTGTTTCTACGGTGAACATATCGCAATGTTCCCCATAGACTTCGGCCAGCGATCCCCTCAGCTCTTCGGCGCTACCTACCCACGGTGGGACAAAAAATCGGATTCAAAGGTTTCAGCTTCGCTGTCTATCTCAACAGAGGATAAGATGTCTCTGTCACAGAACGATACTAACTCAGTTTCAGGAACGGATACTGAATAGTAGCGTAGTGGTAGCTGATCGTGGATCTCAGAGCACGAGTCTTGCAGTTGCTCCACAGCCTCATCGGTGTTAGACTCCAACTGAACGATGAGTCTCACCACCTCTCCCTCCACAGGGGATTCAAGCCGGCGTTCAACACCGGACTCAAGGCTGGGAGTCATTCTTGTTCTATCGTACAGTGGCTAAGTTAATTAATTGTTGGTCCTATCACTCCCCCCCATATAATACAGAGAGCACCCCCCTCTCTATTTAAATAGTCCACGCACTCGAAGATATCGATACAAACTCACCGTAGTTTTTGATCGTGTATAAAAGAGAGTTCGCAAGGCCGTATCCAGGTATGAACTTCTTCCACCTGAATTGATTTCGTTGTAGGCCTCTAAGAATGTATCCTCTCTCAAATAATGTACCGCACGTAAATCTGCCATCGTTTCCTCTACCCGATTCGCCACCACGAAGCTAGCACTCACTACGATAAGGAGTGCACCAAGACTTGACATGGCTTCCAGAGAGAAGCCAGCCAATAGCAGATCTAAGATGAAGTATAGGATAAGTGCGCTGGAAAGCAAGAGGCCAAGCCAAACTCCCCGGAAGATCGGAGAACGACGATTATGTCCAAGTTCGTGCTGTATCACTAGCTCTCGTGCCTCTTCCGAAAGATCAGACAGACAGTCTTCATTCAGGATGATCGTATTGAATAGCGTGTTCTGAGCGAAAACCGGAGAATCGTCTGAGAACCGGTATACCGTGATTTCCTCACCAGTCGATAACTGGTATTCGTCCGGGCCAGAGAGAGGAAGAGAATAATACAGACGTACCCATTGTTGAGTGACAAAGTGATCGAACTTCCTCCGCCACTTGTGTAGATTCAAATCAATCATATTTGTCCTCTAGTTCCCGTTGTCAATCTCGCTCTTACGCCGGTCGACTTCCTTCCGGACCGCCGCCTCAATCAACTCCTGACGCTCGTCATACTGATACGGCTCATAGATCTCGTCAAGCATCGCGTCGACAGCGATCGTCGTCTCCGTCGCGTAGCGAAACCAGACACTCTTATTCTGACCGGGAAGTAGCCGGTGTTCGATCCGACGTTCGAGGTCGTCCTCGAACCGGAAACTCGCCTGCGCCATGCAACTAATTCATTGATTCAGGCTATTAAGGGTATGACATTGAGTGAGTGTATTCGATTAGGGCAATGATTAAGTGAATACATGTATACACTCATTACGCATGGTTTCAGTAAACGTTACCATCGCGATGCCGCCGGAGATGTTGGAAGACATCGACGACGCGGCCGAAGCTCACGGTATGAGCCGGGCGATGTACGTCCGTCATCTCATCCGGCAGGCTGAGGAATCGCCATTCGACACGCCGACCGCGCTCGATGAGGGCGCAGAAGATCAGAAGGGGGCCGCCTGAGTCATGTCCAGTGCACCCAGCGCCCCCAACTCGGCAAAGGAGCGAATCATCAAAAAAGCCGCCGACCTCCGAGCCGACGGCGGACTTGACGCCGAGACGGTCCTCGGGACAGTTGATCCCGGGGACGTCGTCGAAGTCGCCGGTAGCCCCTACCGAGTCGTCGACGTCGACGCCGAGGACGACGAAGGCGTCCTTCGACTCTACGACCTCGTCGAACGGACCGAGACGGTGAAGGCTGCAGGCGCGGGCGATGTCGACGCCTACCTCCACCGGTCGGAGGAAGACGCGATCCGTCACCGCGTCGACGAAGAGCGCGAGCGTCGCGACGACCAGGAGGACAGCGCCGAGGACGAGGCCGAGGCATGAACGTCTCACTCCCGCACCACGCGCGTCGCGTCGACCCGATGGAAGCGCGCTACCAGAAGGCGACCGCGTTCGAGCGCGCCCGCGACGAGGATGTCACCGTCGACGTCGGCGACGCCCCCGGTCGCGCCACCGTGACCGTAGGCGACGGTGACCCGCACGACGTGGTCCTCGTCGAGGACGACGACGGAGAAATCGGCTACTGCGACTGCGATGGATTCGCGTTCCACCAAGACGAACTCGCCGGCGGCGTGTGTACCCACCTCGTCGCGCTTGCGATGGAGGCGACGCTAAACGGTGGACTCGTCAAGACCGTCGACGGCGTGATGGACGTCGACGACGCGCGGGACCACCCCGATACCGAGCAGGAGGGCCTTGCCGGGGAAGACCCCGGTGCCGAACCGGAGGTCGTCGACGCCGACTCCTCGGAGCGCTGTGATCCCGCCGAAGCCCCTACCACCAAGATCGATGATCCGTTCGCCGGCGCCCTCGAGAACGTCGACGACCGGTTCGTCATGACCCTCGGCGGCGATCCGTACATCCGTCGCGAAGGTTGGCAGCGTCTCGCGCGCTCGGAGGGCTACCGGCTTCAGCGGACGATGGTCACGTTCCAATCGGAAACGGACTCCACGCTCGCCGAATGCGAGGCACAGGTTCTCGACGGCGACGACGTCGTCGCCGAAGCGACGGGAACGGCCCACATCGACGGCGAGGACATGAGCGATGCGGTCGCGAACCTCAACGAACTCGCGGAGACGCGCGCCTACTCGCGTGCTTTAGGGTGGGCAACCGGCGCCGGTCTTTCGGCGGTCGAGGTCGACGCGAGCGCGGAGTACGAGGATGAGCGGGCGCGACCGTGATCCCGGTGCCCTCTCCCCCCGCGACGCCGTCGAGCGGTACCTTCGACGCCGTCAGGCTGACGCGACCGACGCGTCGGTACAGTCGTGGAAGTACCGGCTCAAGCTGTGGGTCGAGTGGGTCGAGGGCATCGGCATCGAGCGCGTCGACGAGCTACGCGGCTACGACTTCGACGACTACTACGGCCTTCGGAGCGGCCGCGTCGCACCGGCAACTCTACAGAACGAGATGCAGACGCTTCGGCAGTTCGCGGAGTACCTGGAACAGATCGACGCCGTCGATGATCTGGCCGACTCGGTGCGGATTCCCGACGTCGACAAGGACGAGATCTCCGACGACGTCTCCCTCGAGGCCGCGGACGCCGTCTCACTGCTGGCGTACTACCGCCCCTCCGACACCGCCTACGGGTCACGAGGTCACGCCCTCGTCGAACTGGCGTGGTTCAGCGGCGCTCGGCAGGGTGCGCTTCGCGCGCTCGACCTTCGCGACTTATACCCCGACGAGCAGTTCGCCGACTTCCGGCATCGGCCGGGGACGGGAACACCGCTCAAGAACAAATCCGATGGGGAGCGCCCGGTCGGGATTCCGGGAAGTGTGGTCGATGTCCTCGAGGAGTTCGTCGACGAATATCGATACGACATCGTCGACGATCACGGCCGCGCGCCGCTCTTCGCGAGTATGCAAGGCCGACCGGCGAAGTCGACGTTCCGGGACTGGGCGTACCTCGCGACGGTCCCGTGCGTACACTCGCCGTGTCCTCACGACAAGAGCCGCGAAACCTGCGACTGGACAAAGTACTCACACGCGAGCAAGTGCCCGTCTTCCCGGTCGGTCCACCAGATCCGGTCGGGGAGCATCACGTGGCAACTCGACGCGGGCCTTCCGCCGGCAGTGGTCGCCGAGCGGGTCGACTCGGCAGTGGAAACGATCAAAAAACACTACGATGTCGCGACGCCGCGCGAGCGCCTGGAAGAGCGCCGGCGTCCCTTCGTCGACGATCTCGACTTCAACGATGACGACTCAGACTCCGACGAGTGAGGGGTACAGGCACGCAGGTGGTTCTAACCCGGGCGGTCCCATTCCCACTTCTTACTCGGTCAGTTCGTTCCCCCACAAAAACGTGGGGAACACCGCAGGGGAGGATCCGAATCTGAGAGTGAAGCGACGCGGAACGACCGTGATTCGAATACACGACGGGGACACGAGCTCGCTGTTACTACGCAGGATGGATGAAGACAGGCGGTGGTGAAGCAAGCGAGCGGTAGCTGGTCGAACCGAACGCAGGTACCACTATCAGATGTCAAGAACGAACCCGCTACCGTGTCGTAATCACAGAATAGTCAAGACTGGAACGTCCTGCTCGCCAACGATATAATCGCCTACCGGGCCGAAGACCCTGTCTCCGACATCCTGCTCAGTCTCACCCAGTACGACGAGATCGTAGTTGCGAGCGGCTTGACTCAGCTCATAGGCCACGTCCTCCCCCGTCCGCACCTCTCGGTTGATCTGAATGGGTGGGATGTTTTCGTCCGTAAGGAGCGAAGTCATCTCCTCTAAGATTCTCTCACCCTCACTCTCTCCGTCCGGATCGTCTGGATCCGCGACGTGTACGAGATCGACCGAAATCAGCTCGTCGCGATCAACGATATTGAGTAGCTTGGCCACCTTCTCCTCTGCATTCCTCGTGTGACGAGAGGCGATCAGTACTTTGCCGAGCGTGCCTGCTCCGCCGGGAGTGAGAATCGCATCGACCCCGTGATCCTCGGCGATTCGCTGGCGTACTTCGACCCGATTGTCGTTGAAAATGAGGTCGTGTTCCGTTCGTACGCCTCGTTGCTCGAATCGTTCGGCCTGCTTTCGTAGTTCCGCCGTGAACTCGTCCTCGTATTCGGCCCGTGCCTCTTGGAGCGACTCGTCGTCGTCGAGGTGATAAAATCCGACGAGTTCCGCATTCGGGTATGCAAGATGATCGAGAAATCCCGCTGTCGGGAACTCGGGATCCGGAAACTCGACGAATACGAGAATGGTTGGATGATCCATACGCACTGTACAAGTCACACCGAACTAATACTTACCCAAAGCGGTTCGGCACCAGTGACCCCGACTGCTGCACCTTCCCATTGCCCGATGGCTCAACGAAGATAGCAGGCGATTACTCCCGACAGCGACGTCTCTCGGCTTCCCGGTAGCCACGGTATCTGGCGTTTCCCGACGGGTTTCGTACGAGACTCGTCCGTGGCTTGCGTCTGACCCTTGGCGTCGACGAGGGTTCGATCCGGTGGCCGCCCCTGTCCGCAGGCAGTCTCGTGCCGTCGCCATCGGCCCAGACTACCCGAAAAACGGGAGCACGCGACTGATCACGAACCAGATCAGGACTCCCACGACGGCCAAGAACGTCAGTATGCTGATGATGTCGCCGACGAGTTTGACCGGATCCATAGACGACCGGATTTTCCGGACGACAGATAATCGTTTGGGCGACGCTCGTGCACTCGGTGCTGTGGTGGCCCGCGAGCTCCTGAGACTCCTCCAGTTGCTCGGGAGCAGACTCCTCGCCTCCCGGCCGGTCACGGAGCCGTCGCCGTTCGCCGCCGTCGAGTAACTCGATTAATCAAAAACGTCGAAGTGTGTGAAAACGTCGCCGTATTAGATCAGCGGCCGTCACACGCTAGTCTGTGGACGGAACACCCGACGATCACCTCCGCTTGATCGCCGACCGTCACCGGCGGATCCTGCTCGATCATCTACGGGAGGCTTCTGTGACGACGAGAGACGACCTCGCAGACGTGCTACGCCGGGTGGACTCCGATCCGGAGTCGGACACGGACGGGGAGACCCGACGGTGCCGGTTCGCCGTAGGGTTGCACCACACTCACCTCCCGGCGTTGGCCGACGCGGGCGTCATCGAATACGACCCCGACGACGGGACGGTCGTCTACCGCCCCGATGAACGGGTGGAACGGCTCTTGGATGCTCTCTCGACGGACCGAACGCGGACCGCCGATCCCGACCTCGAGTAGCCGTCCCGACCACCGGAGCACAAAGCGTTAGTCACCGCGGTCCGATCTTGCGGACGATGCCCTCCACCCGTTCGCTCGCCCGCGCCGGGAGCGCCGCCGTCCCCGTCGGCGTTGCGCTCTCACTCGCGGGACTCGCCGCCGCACAGTCTCCCGCCGCCCAGAGCGACCTCGGTGTCAGACTCGCTACCCAGCTCGTCGGCGGCTTTCTCGTCAACGTCCTGCTCGCCGGACTGCTCGTTCTCTTCGCGCCGTCGTACGCCCGGAAGACCGTCGGGGCGATCCGCGACGACCCCGGGAGTGCCTTCCTCTGGGGACTGCTCGTCGGCATCGGCGTTCCCATCGGCCTCGTGTTGATCGCACTCACCGTCATCGGCCTGCTGATCACGATTCCGGGGTTGCTCGCCGTGGTCGTCCTCGGCATCGTCGGCAACGCGGTCACCGTCTGCTGGGTCGGGAGTCTCCTGACCGGCGGCGACGTCGACGGGGCGGCCGTCGGCGCTGGCGCCGTGGTGTTTGCCGTGATCACGGCCGTTCCTCTCGTCGGCAACCTCGCGACGGCCATCCTCGGATTCTTCGGCCTCGGCGTCGTCGGCCGGGACCTCTACACCGCGTGGGCGTAGCGCCGGTGGGGATTTTGTGTCCGGACCGCGACTCCCGGATATGCGCTCACGGACGGTCACCGGCGGCGACGGCGTCGACATCTACGTCGAGGAACGCGGCCCGCGGGACGGGCGGCCGCTCCTCCTGATTCACGGGTTCTCACAGTGTCGGCTCGCGTGGACGCCCCAGTTCGAGTCGGCGCTCGCCGAGGACTACCGCCTCGTCGCCATGGACTGCCGCGGCCACGGCGAGTCCGGGACGCCCGAGAAGTACGCCGACTCGCGGCTCTGGGCCGACGACGTCCGCGCCGTGATCGAGGGGCTCGGACTCGACGACCCGGTGCTCGTCGGCTGGTCCTACGGCGGCCTCGTCGTCTCAGATTATCTCGCCGTCCACGGCGACGACGCCCTCGCCGGCGTCGTTCTCGTCGGCGCCATCACGGAGAAGGGAACGCCCGACGCCGACCGCTTCGCGGGCGAGGAGTTCGTCGCCCTCGGCTCCGGACTGGAGTCGGAAGACGCCGAGCGAAGCGTCGCGGCACTCGATGCCTTCGTCCGCCTCTGTGTCGAGGAGGACCTCGACGACGCGACCCGATACCGTATGCTCGGCTACAACGCCGCCGTCCCACCGTACGTCCGGGCCGCCCTTCAGGGGCGGACCGTCGACCACGAGGCGACGCTCCCCTCGGTCGAGACGCCGGTTCTGTTGCTCCACGGCGAGGCAGACCCCGTGGTTCGGCCGGCGGCCGCGCGGAAACACGTCGATCTGTTCCCGAACGCGCGGCTGCTCACCTACGACGGCGTCGGCCACTCTCCCTTCTTCGAGGTGCCCGACCGCTTCGAGAGCGACCTCCGGGCGTTCGTCGACAATCTGTGATCGGTCGGAGCGACTCGCGACGGACACCCGACTGTCCGGAATCCACCGGGAACACGCCGACGGCCTCGCCGTGGCGTCGACGCTCGTGCCGTCATCGAGGGGTGGTCGGCTACGCCTCCGACACCTGCTCGGCTACGTTCTCGACGACCGGCTGGAGTCGGTCGTCGCCCTCGAAGTACTCGATCAGCGTCGACGTGGCGTACACGAGTTCGTACGTCGGCCGTCCCTTACCCACGGGCGACGGGTCGCCCGCCTGCGGCGTCTCGACGTGTCCCTCGGCGTCGAGTTCGTTGAGCGCGCGACTCACGTCCGCCTCTGAGACGGTGCCGATCACGCCCTCGACGGCCGCGGCCTCCTCGGCACAGACGCGGGTGATCTCACCCGCGTGGGCTGGCGTCCGTTCCGCCTCGGATAGCCGTGCGATGCCGAGTAGGGTGAGCCGCTGGACGAGCGTCGTCGCGTCGAGACGGTCAGTCATAGATGTCAACTGAACGGCCAGCGCTAAAACCGTACCGTCGCTCGGTCGTCGGCGAGTGGGGGATCCTCGACCACCAAGAGGATCCGGACGCCGTCTTGGTAGTCCGTGTCGATGGTCACCCCCCAGCCGTGGACCTGTGCGAGCGTTCGCACCAAGGGGAGGGCAGTGCCGACGGCGCCGTGGGCCGCCGCGTCGCTGTAGTCGAAGTATCGCTCGGGATCCGCTCCCGGCGGGGCGCCGTTGCCCGTGACGGTCACCGTGTCGTCGTGGCGGGCGACCGTCACCGTCGTCGCGTCGTTGTCGACGAGGAACTCGAAGGCTCGTTGGAGGAGTAGTTCGAGACGGGTCGGATCGGCCGTGATCTGCGGGGCTCCATCGACGACCAGCGACGCGCCCTCGTGGTCGACGTCGGTCCAAGCCGACCGCGCCACTTCGGCGATGTCGACGCGAGTGGTGGTGGCCATCGTCTGCCCGTACTGTGCGAGCGTCGCGAAGTCGTTCATCAGGCGGGTGGTCCGGTTGGTCGTGTCGGTGGCCGTCCGGAGTGCCCCGCGTGCGTCCTCGACGTCGCCGTCTTCGAGTTGCTTGATCGCCCATCGGACGTTCCCTTGGATGATCGTCACCGCGTTCCGGAGTTCGTGACGCATGCCCGTCGAGAGGTCCTCGAGTTGTCGGTCGTGGCGTTCGAGTTCGCGGCGCTGGCGCTCGATCCGAGTCACGTCGGTGAAGACGACGATCCGCGAGAGCGAGCCCTGACCGATGTCGAAGTCGCTCTCGCTCACCACGTAATGCCGCCGTTCGCCGTCGACGTCGACGTCGACCACACCGCGGTCGTCGTCCAGCGCCACCGCCACCGACGGAAGCGACTCGATGGGCTCGCCGGTCGCATCGTCGAGGGCGGGAAACAGCCGCTGGGCCGCCCCGTTGAACTCGCGGATGCGACGGTCGTCGTCGAGGAAGATGGTCGCCCCCTCGACGCCGTCGGTGAGTTGGACGGCGAAAAAGCGGTCCTCGAAGACGAACAGGACGCCGACGGCGAAGGCCGCCACCCCGAGGGGGGCATGGATCATATCGATCAACAGCGACGACGCGAACCCGAGGATATCGAGGACGACTGGCGCGCCCGCGAGCGCGACGAGGACCGCGAGCGGTCGGGCGTCGTAGTCCGCCTCGACGAACGCCTCGAACAGAGCGAACATCCCGACGGCTGCGAGCGTATAGGAGAGGCCGGTCACGACCCAGTGAAAGAGCCCCTGCTGGATCGCCAGATGCGGGAACGGCTCGGCGACGAAGCCGGTCGTGAAATAGAGGTGATGGAGGGGGTTGGTGAGCTTCACGACGACGACGAAGAGATAGAGGGCAACCGCCGCGTAGCGGTACGTCCGCTGTCGGTGGTAGTCGCGGCCGGTGTACGTCGAACAGAAGTAGAGCCACGCGAAGACGGTGCTGAACCCGAAGATGAGTCCGGCGAGATATACGGCGGTCTTCAGGCCGCGGCTGGGCAGGGCCAGCAGGCTCGCGTGGCTGGCGGCCCACGCCCCGCTCGTGGCCAACAGGACCACGAGGCTGCGGCGTGTCTCGGCGTCCTCGATCCGTCGAGCGCGGACGGCGCCAGCGACACAGCCAGCAGTCGACACGACGAACAGCAGCGTGTACACGACGGTTGTCGACACTCCAAGAACCAACGTTCTGCTAACGTTTTGGGACGCGTGGTAACCAACCCTTCGGTTCTACGTCCGACTCTCGTGGCATGAGTCACCCACTCACGGAAGTCTTATGAGTCGAGGGGGCCTCGTGATAGATGCAATGGCAACTGGTACGGTCGATTTCTTCAACGACACTGGCGGTTACGGCTTTATCGAGACTGAGGACGCGGACGACGACGTGTTCTTCCACATGGAGGACGTTGGCGGTCCGGACCTCGAAGAAGGACAGGAACTCGAATTCGAGATCGAGGACTCCCCCAAGGGTCCGCGCGCGACCAACGTCGTTCGCCTGTAAGGCGGCAGACGTCACTTCTCGCCGATCTCACCGATTTTTGTGTACTCACGACACCCAGCGGCGGCGCCGATTCTCAGCCCTGAGAAGGCGGGCGGCACGTTGAAACCTCCGGGCGCCGTCGGGTTGACGAAGTGACTGTCATGGACGCGCCCGGCCGCCTCGCACTCGCCGCCCTAATCGTCACGGCCGGCGCCGTCGGCCTCCTCCCCGACGCCGGCGTCGCCGGCGCGACGTCCCCGGATATCACCGTCACCGTCGACGGCTCGCCCGTCGACGACGGCAACGAGACGGCAATCGACTACGATCCACCCATCGGCGTCAGCGTGGACGCGGGTCGGTCTCTCGACGTCGTCTCAGTTCGCGTCGACGGTACGACCGAGCGACGCTATACGCCGAACGGCTCTACGCTCAACGAGACGTTCTACCTCGATCTCGTGAGCGGCGAACACTCCCTCACGGTCGTGGTGAAAGCCGGCGGCGTCACGACCCACGAGGTGACGCTGACGAAAGACGCTCAGCGCCCCTACGTGGCCTACAACGAGCCGTTCGAGACGGAAACCCACGAGCCGCCGCCGAAGAGCGTGACGGTGAACGCCTCTAGAGTCACCTTCGCGGGGAACTTCTCCGATCTGACGGGGGTCTCACATCTCCTCATCAACCGCTCTACTGCGTACGACACCGGTGTGGGGACGCGGACAGACCGGACCGTCTACGAGGCGGAAACGCCGAACGACTCGTTCACTCAGTCTATCTTCCTCGGCGTCGGCGATAACATCGTGACCGCGCGCTACTACGACGAACTCAATCACGTCCGCGTGCACCGGCTGACGGTCACAGTCCAAGACACCGCGCCGCCGACGCTCGCGAACCTGTCGGCGGTCCGGACCGGACCGGAGACCCTCCGGGTGCGGGGACGGACGACCGACAACGGGCAGATCCGGAGCCTTTCGCTCACGACCGAGAACGACGACAGCACCACGTACCTCCTCGAACCGGGGATCGGCGAACCGGATCCCGAACGCCAGCAGGTGGCCTTCGAGTCGAACGTCACGCTCCACCCCGGTGCCACCGCCGTCGTTCTGCGTGCCACCGACACCGCAGGCAACACCGTCGAACGAACCGTCTCCGTCCGGCGCACCGTCGTCCCCGAACTCCGACTCGACCGCGGCGGGACCCGCTATGTCAACGGGAGTACCGTCGTCGCCAGAGGGATGGCGACCGACGGCGAAATCGTCTCCGCGACCATCGAAACCGTCGACCCCGCCACCGGCGAGGTGGTAGATCTGGTTTCGCTCCACGACGGTGACATCGTGACCGACCTCAGTTTCGAGCGGCACCTCGCTGCGCCCGAGGGCCGGAACGCAACGGTTCAGCTCCGCGTCATCGACTCTAGAGGAACCGAACACGTCACCACACTCGACCGGACGCTGACCGTCGAAACGCCGACGGCCACGCCTACGGCGACGCCGGCGCCGTCAGCGACGCCGTCCGCGACGCCCACACCGGCGACGCCGGCGCCGACGACCACGCCGGCCGCCGAGTCGAACGCGAGCGGTCTGACCATCCCGCTGATCGGCGTGACGGTTCCGGTGCCCGACATCCTCGGGGCGTCCGTCTCCCTGCCGATTCCCGTCGTCGGTCCGCTCGACGTTCCGCTCGTCCCTGTTGGCGCGTTGCTCGTCGTTGGCCTTGGGGTCGTCGGGCTTCGCCGCTGATCGGCGCCCCGCCCGGGGACCGCCACAGTTGTTTTCAGACCGCGGTCACTACAGTTCGTGAGGCGATACTATCTCATCGGACTCGCCCTCCACGACCACCCTCCACTTGACCGACACACCGACCACGGTCGAGGCACAGCAGTGTACGCGGGTCACCCCCTCTCCCGAAGCCCCGGCCGTCGTCGTCGTCGCCCTCGCGGGGTCGCCGGTCCGGTGGCTCGACAGCTGGGAGACCATCCCCGACACCGACGCCGAGCGCGCGACGTTCGTCGTCGACGACACCGCCTCGTGGGACGCGGCGGACCCTCGTGACCGCCTCGACGACGCGGCAGCGTCGGACACCGACGTCCGTGTTCGCACCGTCGCGTCGCCCGCCAACCTCACCGACGTCGGCGTCACGCTGACGGAGGTGTTGGAGCGTCAGCCGGCCGATCCGACCCTCGTCTGTTTCCAGTCGCTTACCGTGCTGTTGCAGTACTCGCCACTGGACGAGGTGTATCAGTTCCTCGATACGCTCGATACGCACGTCGAGCGGACCGACGCGACGGCGCATTTCCACCTCCACGACGACGCCCACGACGAGAAAGCGGTCGCCACGCTCCGCCCCGTCTTCGACCGGATCCGGGACGACACCTGAGACGGCGTACGGTAACTGTTTACTGGTGGTTCGCCGAGACGGTCCAGTAGACTACCGAGACTGACGTACGACACCTCCTACGAGACGCTTGGCCGTCCCCGTTTCGGCGGTGACTCGCGTCGACGGTCAGCCGACCGCGACGTAGCCGAAGTACCCGCCTGCGAGGACGAAGCCGACGCCGACGGCCCGGACCAGAAGCAGCCAGCGGCCGGACGGATCGCCGTCGGCGCCGTACCCCCCGCGGCGGTCGTGCGGCCGGCGGCCGACGGTGTGGACGCGGACCACGGCGCCGGGGGCGAGCAGACAGCAGACCCCGAGTAGGAGGCCGAGACCCGCCGCCAGAAGCGTCCGGAGGTCGGCCATCTACGAGCGGAGGCGTTCGATCCGCTTTTCCACCGGCGGATGCGTCGCGAGGAGGTTCGCCAGCCCCCCGCCGTCACCGAAGATACACAGCGCGTTCACTTGGTCGTCGACGCCGGCATCCTCTCGACGTGTCGCGCTGTGACTGATCTTCTCCAAGGCGCTGGCGAGGGGTTCGCCGCTCCCAATCTCGCGGGCCGCGTCGGCGTCGGCGACGTACTCGCGGTACCGCGAGATGGCGAAGACGAACACCATCACCAGCATCTGCGTGAGTTGGCCGACGACGATGGCGAGAAAGAGGTCCGCGAGGTCGTTGTCGCCGGTCAGGAGAACGGCCCACTGGGCGACGATGGCGACGATGGAGGCGATCCCCTGACCGAGCACCATCATCACCACGTCGCGGTTGCGGATGTGGGCGAGTTCGTGCGCTAGCACGCCCTCCACCTCGTCCGGGTCGAGCGTTCGCAGAAGTTCTTGGCTCACGACGACGGTACCGGCCCCTTTCCGGCCGACGGCGAAGGCGTTGGGGACGCCCATCGAGGCGATCATGAGCCGCGGCTTGTCGATACGCATATCGCGGGCGAGCGATTCGACCCGGCGGTGGATCTCGGGGTGGCGATCCTCGGGGAGGTCCTCGGCACCGACGCTCCGGAGCGCCATCCACTTTCCGAGTTTGTACTGGACGCCGACGAAGGCGACGCTCCCGACGATCACCAGCGGGAACACGTTGGTCCCGAACATCCCCATCAGGACGACGGCGGCCACGCCGTAGAAGCCAAAGAGGAGCGATCCAACGACCGCCATCCGCAGTTTCAGTCCGACGTGACGCATGTCGGGCCGTCGCGCCCCCGGCTACAAAGGCTCGGTGGTTCGGTGTGCCACGCGGCCACGTGGTCCCGTCGGGCGACCGCCTCACCCGGTCGACAGTGTGGATGTCTGACGTAGCTTTATACGTCCGGCGACGCCTCGTTGGTGCATGAGCAACAGGGTGGAGGAGCTCGAATCGCAGGTCGCGGAACTGCAGGCCGCCGTCGACGGTCTCACCGAGGAACTCGTCGAGACGCGGGAACGGCTGCGACAGCTCGAAGCCGAGGAAGGCGTCGAGCGAACCCGGGCACCCGAGCGGCGGGAGTCCGAGTCAGACACCAGCCCGAGCGCCGACCCCGACCCCGCTCCCGACGCCGCCGACGCGTCGACCGATCCGGCCGACCCCGGCGCCGAGGCTCGCGACGAGCCGGTCGAGGCCGACGAGCCGGCCGTCGAAAGCGCAACTCGGGCGCTGGAGATGGCTGACCGACCGCTCATCCTCGCCGGTGGTGGCGTCATCAAGAGCGAGGCCAATGACGAACTGCGGTCGTTCGCCCGCGAATACGAGATTCCCGTCATCACGACGATGCCCGGGCTCGGGACGTTCCCGGAGACCGACGACCTCTCGCTGGGAATGGCCGGCATGCACGGGACTGGCACAGCTAATATGGCCGTCACGAACTGTGACGTGCTGTTGGGCGTTGGCACCCGCTTCGACGACCGGCTGACCGGCGGCGTCGACACGTTCGCACCCGATGCGGATGTCATCCATATCGATATTGACCCGGCCGAAATATCAAAGAACATCGAGGCTGACCACCCGCTAGTCGGTGACGCCGAGCGTGTCCTCGAACAGATCGACGACGCGATGACAGACACTCCCGAGGCCGACCAGTGGCGAGAGCAGTGTCAGACCTGGACTGAAGAGTACCCGTTGGACTACGAGATGCCCGCCGATGAACCGCTCAAACCACAGTACGTCGTCGAGACGTTTGACGAGTTGGCCGACGACGACGCGATCGTCACCACAGGCGTCGGCCAACATCAGATGTGGGCGGCCCAGTTCTGGACTTACGAATACCCGCGGACGTGGGTCTCCAGCAACGGGCTGGGCACGATGGGCTATGGCGTCCCCTCTGCCATCGGTGCGAAGATCGGCGCACCCGATACGGAAGTCGTCGCCTTCGACGGAGACGGCTCGTTCCTGATGACGATGCAGGAACTGTCGGTTGCGGTCCGGGAGAATCTTGATATCACGTACGTTGTGCTCAACAACGAGGCGATCGGGATGGTCCGCCAGTGGCAGGACGGCTTCTACGAGGGCCGCCGGATGGCCTCCGAGTACCCGTGGGTGCCGGAGTTCGACAAGCTTGCGGAAGCGTTCGGTGCTCGCGGGTTCCGGCTTGAGGATCCCGAGGACGTCGAGGAGACCATCCAGGCCGCTCGCGAGTACGACGGTCCGGCCGTGATCGACGCGATCATCGATCCCGCCGAGAACGTCTTCCCGATGGTTCCCTCCGGCGGCGACAACGGGCTGTTTGCTCTAAACGAGCAGCACCTGGAGATGATCTGAGATGCCTGGAGAGATGCCCGGTCCGGCCCCGGACCAGCGGATGCGGCCCGAGGGGCGACGCAATTCCCAGGGAATTCGTGTCGATCCAGAAG